>Ga0065711_1045606_pt1 | contig 13365 bp, 1 predicted proteins | sample Hoacrofraction12_FD_59098 | JGI IMG/M metagenome (GOLD analysis project Ga0065711, IMG submission 59098) | Hoatzin crop microbial communities from Cojedes, Venezuela - Epithelial fraction 12 v2 (version 2) | ecosystem: Host-associated > Birds > Digestive system > Esophagus > Crop | place...
TTTCTTTCTTTCTTTCTTTCTTTCTTTCTTTCTTTCTTTCTTTCTTTCTTTCTTTCTTTCTTTCTTTCTTTCTTTCTTTCTTTCTTTCTCTCTTTCTCTCTTTCTCTCTTTCTTTCTCTCTTTCTCTCTTTCTCTCTTTCTTTCTCTCTTTCTTTCTCTCTTTCTTTCTCTCTTTCTCTCTTTCTCCCTTTCTCCCTTTCTCCCTTTCTCTCCTTTCTCTCCTTTCTCTCCTTTCTCTCCTTTCTTTCCTTTCTCTCCTTTCTTTCCTTCCTTTCTTTCCTTTCTTTCCTTTCTTTCCTTTCTTTCTTTCCTGTCTCTCTCTCTCTGTAGCAAAGCAGGTCCTTGTTCATAGCAATTTTGTTTAGTCATTTTTTACCTGCTTCAAACCACTGTTTTGAGGAGACTCAGCAGGATAGATGATGACAGAGAGTGCAGGGTGGTTTCACAAAATGCTTAAGGCTTCAGCTATAGCCCTGCTTCTACATTCCCATCCCATAATATTCTATCAAACATCCTAAAGGGTCCTGAGTTTCCCATAGCTGTGCTCTATCATTTCAGGACTTTTGGGGCAAATGAGGTGTATTGGTACATATACATACACATACATGTATACCTATGCATAAGTGCTTTTCTTCTCTCATGACTAAGCAGTTCAAGTTATAACATGGTGAATACTGGGGCAAGTTCTGCAATGCTTTTTTTGCAAGTCCGATAAACTATTGCTTATTGTGATATGCCTTCATCTATATAAATGCTTCTGACTGACAGTACAAAATATGGTGGAAAATACTGGCTGTATCACACAAGGGTTCTAGATGATTGGTGTTTAAGCTATGGCACCCCAAATCAAAACTTCAAGATTTTTAAACTACAGATTTCTAGCTGTGACACAACTCCATGGAAATATGCAGACATGCACGTCTGTCTTAAGAATCAGATCACAGCACACCCTGTGCATTGAAGTCTTGTAAAAAGAGTACATCCTAGTTCCCTTTCCAAAGCAAATGACTCAGGAGATGCATAGATATGCCATTATTCCATGATTTTGAAGACAAGTGTGAATACTATTGACATAACTAAAAGGCTGCTATCTTTAGCCTGCAGTCTTTGGTACAGTCAGTTGTCTCCATCTGCTGTCTAAATATTAAAGTTCTTATGGATGAAATATTTGAAGAGTGTATCTGGCATAGGCAGGAAAATAACCACAACATTGATGGTGATAATAGTAATACAATGATAATAAATGACAGGAGAAAAGGTATTCATGCAGAAGCTGAAACTTTGCCTTATATAAGCACCTTTCTCCACATAAAAAGATCAAATTGTGAGGGGCTGGAGGTTTCCAAATACTCTGCCTTACAGTGGAATGTCTTTCTGTGTGCTAAGCAGAATGCTTTTATTCCCTCTATATGATTTTTTCGATGTATTTGTCAAGGCATTTGAGAAGGTGATAGTATTTTTTAAAGTGTTTCTAATCTTTTAAATCAAAAGTAAAGGAGGTAAAAGAAGCAAAGGTCAAGGATTTGATATCCCTAGTAGAGGAGATATATCCTGCTTTGGGTAAAACTCTGTGAAATCAGCTGTCAGAATTTACCTTCTGTCAAGCTGCAGCATTGCAAGGGCGTGAAGAAAGTTGAGTGCTTGCTGATGGTTTCCTTAGATTCCTCTGCACCTAATCATACTCACAGTACTGGAGGCTTCCATCATTGAAGGAGCTGACAGAATTTAGTGACAATCCAGAGAAATGCCTTCTGAAGGTCTGTTCTGAGAATTACAAGTGCTTAACAAAGCACTGCAGCAAATGAAATAGGTCTGTTCTTCACAGATCCAAAAGCCAGTTTGCAGTTAGTGACACTATCCCTTCACTTTAAACTTGATATTATTTCTCATAGGATGCAGAATAGGCTTTCCAAGGTTTCTAGGTTTCCTCCAAATTTCAATGACCAAGAAAGAGAATTGCATTGTTTATTTACTATGTGATTAGGGGCTAAGAAGGCTAAATACAAGTTTATCACTTGTATTTCCTCAGCAGATTTTTGCTTCAAATCCAGTGGCCCATTTTAGCTGCAGTAGAAGGTCACTTCTGCTAATTTACTCTCATTCATTTGTCTCAGTGACAGAATTTAATTATTGCAGCCTAGTTCGTAGTGGGAGAGGAGCTGCACCACTTAAAACACTGTAATGAAAATCGGTAAACCCTCACCTTGTCTCAGCAAAAAGACCAGGAACAGAACAGTTAAACCTATGGTCTGTAATCTCAACTTCAGAAAAATGTGTATTACCTTAATAAATGGGAAATTCCAGCTGACTAACAGCTGTGCAAGTGTTCTTTAGGTTTGAGCTGACTCTCACTAATATCAATGGAAGCAAGCCTTCCTAAAATATGAGGATCTGGCCTATTCTATACTCCATGGTAACTAGTAAAATGACAGGAAATCCAAACGAGCTGCTAACTCTTCTTCCATGTAAGCATGGGAATAGCATGTTATAAAAAAAAATTAAAATGCTGCTGGAAGAAAACAGGGCAGGCACAAGGCATTCCTGGATACAAGGATTAGCTTGTCAGCCTGGCCAAACTCACCAGAATTGTCCCAAGTCCAAATCAAATAAAATGTTCTGCTGCTGTATAGATGTCCACATTAATAAACTCCTTTACAGGTTTCTGTGGTTTTGGCAGAAAAAGGAATGATAAAAGCTTTGTAATGGAAAACTGCTGCAGGAATTCCCTCTTGTTCAAAGGCAGGTGCGAAACGTAGAGCAGTCTCTCTTTACCATGTTACTCCTCTACTTTACGTTTGCCTGGCTCATGAAAGCAGGATGGTGATCACAAATTTGAGGTCTCACAGTTCTTTTAATAAACTTCAGTTTGTATTTCTGTGTCTGTCTACCTTGTTTGATTGCCATTTTCTTATTCTTTGGTAAGATGAAAATTATCTGGGAGAGTTCAAGGAAGTTGGGAGATGAGTTTCATTTTAAATTCTGCTTTTGCAAACCTCTGAATTTATCTTCTGAATAAATTTTTTCTCTGCTTTCTTTGGCCAAAGCACTCCTCCAGTTTTGAGACATGGTCCAAATCTAATTAGAATATATTATTCTGTAAGCTCTAGTTTATTGAGGGAGTCAGATATTACAAATTATTCGCATGTCTCAAATATTATATAAATGATAATTAATAAGTGAAAATCTGTAGAAAGTGTGAGAAAAATAGTAATGAGAAAATATATATAGAAAAATATATAAATATATCAATCACAATGCAACCTGTTCTTTAAAAACCTATTACTTTTGTAACAGAATGACTCTTTACAGCTACATTTGGCATGGAACTTGGACAGAGGAGAATATTGTCTCATTAAGGTGGTAATATACTTTGAAAATCAAATTTCAAAAGTGACTTCCCTAAATTGTCTGATTTTGTATTTATTAGTAACTTCTCTTTTTTTCCCAGAAAAAGGCTCATTTAAGATTCCTGAATAACATCAGACATGTTAAAATGGAGTGATTGTCCTTAATTCTTTAGCTGAATTCTTACTGAAGATCTTTTCTAAAGCTTCTGTCGTATTCCCCGAACATTCTTTAATATTTGCGTTGTGGTCCAAACTAAATATAGAGTAACTCTTCGCATATGAAGGAGGGTAAAACTGATAATTTTGTGACAATGCATTGGATATAAACTCTGAGGAAGCACACACTGTGGAATTCAGATATTTCTTTTTTCCAGATTTTATGAACTTTTAATGAAATAATACATGTTAATGATTTTACTGATACAAAACCCATAAGCATATCATGGATTGCTATAAGCTCCAGAGAAGATGAGGATGAAAAGGAGCTCTTTAACCATCCAGCATGCCTGTAAATATCAGTTTATACTAGCCCTACAGCACATTACTTTGTGATTTGTCCAATCTGTGAATTTAATAGATTATAGTTGACCTATTACCTGTCTTGCGAGACACCTCCTCATCTGAAATACCATAAAGATATGTGGTAATTTTACTATTTAGTTTGAAGTGCCAAACCTTTAACAGATGCTTAACTTTAAACAGGTACAACATCAGTTTTCAGACACCTGAGGAAGGAAAAGGCAGTCTGTGGTGCTAGAGTGAAAGCCAAAACATGCTTCCCTCCTTTTTTTCCCTGCTTTGCCCTCAAGTCTGACTGCACCAGTAGGAAGAAAGAACTGTGCATCTTTCTGATGCAGTTAACTTTGCCCATGACAAAACAGGTTTTAAGCACCGCATTTTAGATCAAAACTCTGTATGAAAAGAAACGTGTTCAACTTGGTCTTATGTTGCTGATAAGCTTGTAGTGAAGGCATTGTTGTGGATTTGTAGAGATAAGTCATTGCTGTTACAGAAAAGAGACGTTACTGGATATGCTTATTGAAAGGATGTATTACAAATGAAAATGTGTGATAAAACAATGGCTCATAACAAAGCTACTGGAAAGTAGTTTCAAGGCATTTCCAAGACTACTGTTAGAGTGTATAAGTCTGAAAACTAAAAAAGTTATACTAAAGAATTAAAATAATTTGAGAATGTTTGTAATGGTATTAATACATTTACTGTCTTTCATACCTTGAATATAATTTCTCACCTTCCAGTCCCCCAGCAGCTGTTCTTTTATTAACACCATGGAAGTTCTGTTCATAGTTTGTTGTCAGAATATTTGACAACATATTAAAATTCATAGCGTACCTACCTTTTCACTGATGAGGAAAACGGTTTTATTTTATCCTAGATGTTTTGACATAACAAATAATTCAGCTGCTTTTACATGAGAATGCTAAATGTTCTGTAAACAGTAATTACAGGGTAGGCTATGTATGTTCATGATGTTCACAAAACATACTAATAGACCAATATATGCAGTTTGTTTTTTGATTAACTACATCTGTCTTGTGGACTAGCTATTATCCTCTGTTCATGAATGAGTTTAAACTGTCAGTATGGCCATTCACACAACAAAAAAGATTCTTTTCTTCATTTATCACCTGTTTATGAGTTCTGTAAGCATATACGATAAATCATATTTGTTCACACAAGTCTGAAGGATGGAAAGGGACTTTTTACAAGGGCATGTAGTGACAGGACAAGGCGTAGTGGCTTCAAACTAAGAGAGGGAAGATTTAGATTTGATATAAGAAAGAAATTATTTACTAAAAGAGTGGTGAGGCACTGGAACAGGTTGCCCAGAGAAGCTGTGGATGACCGCTCCCTGGCATTGTTCAAGGCCAGGTTGGATGGAGCTTTGAGCAGCCTGGTCTAGTGGAAGAGGTTCCTGCCCACAGCAGGAGATTTGGAACTACATATCTTTTAAGGTCCCTTTCAAACCAACACATTCTATGAATCCATGACAAACTGTTCCTACCGTAGATCTAAGTTTACAAACCATAAATTCCAAATGTAGCTTCTTAAGGCAAGATATTGGTGTCATTGGAATAGAGACGTAGACAGGTTTTGTTATCTTCAAAGCAGTGCATGTCTAGTCTGCAGTATAGTTATTTGTGGAAAAGAGGCATAAACTCATAGTCTCAAAAAAGGGCAAACACTTTCATGACTGCTGCTGAATAAAGAGAATTTTTGTTCATTCATTTTTGAAATTCTCATTAACGGAAAGGAAGATGATGACTTTTTAGAGTGGAGCGTGAGATTCATTCCAAAGATCTTTGGGGAGAGACACTCCCAATAAGCAGATAATTTTTAAAAATTTTCTTAAAATGGTTGTCTGTAATTACACCAAGTTTTCTGCTGATGCTGGAACTATCATTCATGGATTGAAACTAGATCTGTGCTTTTTTATCTCAATGAATCAAGGCCTGAATGTAGTATATTTGACATGAAATAGTCACAGGCAGTTCAGATAAGTGTCTGATTTGGGAGTATTCAAGTGCTTTCCTCAGTAAGGATTATTAAGAGAAGTCACTTCTTTTTCTATGGTGAGACACATATTTGCTTGAAAGTGTCATGAAAAATACATTGCTTTCTTTCACTCAAAAATCTCATATGCTGGAGAAGAGAAGGTTCAGACAGCTATTTTATGCTAACCTGACTGTTTGCACAACATCACCAGACAAGAAGAAATCACTTCATACTGAATAGGGAATGCTGAAGATGATTGAATGTTAGGCAGAGCTCCACTCATTTCAATGGAACAATAAGTATTCTCATTGCTGGGGAATTAGCAATGTGACATATATCCTTGTCCCATCTTTAGAACACATTTTACACATGAAGTTTATAGTCAGGAGGGAGACTGAGATGAATCAGGCCGGAAAAGCTGCTTCAGATACTTTTGTCTTCACTCGTTTGAAATCAAATAAAAACTCTCATCAGCATATCATGTTCTGGCCTTGTGTCCAGCTCCATGGTTTCTTTCCCTGTATGGATAATGTCTGGCCAGGAAGGAAATGACTGTATTTTCAACTACAGGAACGGAATCTGGCCTAATGGAAACTTGGTTGAGTTACTTCCTGAAAGCTAATGACTGAACAAAGCTTTCCAGGAGAAGACGAAGATCAGCAGAAACGTTGGGCAGTGAATGACATAACATCCTAAAATACCCTCGACATGGACTCTCAAAATTTTTTCTTCTGTTGCTGTACAATTTCAGGACTGAGGATGAGTGAAGTTCGAAAAATCAAGCAGGATTTTACCTTCATTCCGCTGATGTGTTCTCTATTTACTGATGAAGAGTCTCCACTCCACTGAGCCAAAATAAGCATGTTAGGGAATATGCGAGGCATCAGTTGAAACTCTGAGAGAACAATGGTGCTTGAGGGGTCCCAGTGTCCCTGCTCAGATGCCACTGAAAATTAGCATCTTCCAGCACAGACAGTTTCATACTCTTGCTGTCCAGTTCAAGGTTTCAGTACAGAATGCAGAAGATTCTTCTTTTATTTTCACTTTTCTGGTCTGATTCCTGAAGGATAGGCATTTATAAATAGGCTGATTCATGACTTGGTTGGACACAGGAAATGTCTAGAGGAGAAAAAGTAGGTGTACATTGGGTTGTCACACGAAAGATAAACAACGGTAAAGTTCAAAAGCTCAGACAGCATGTAGGACAGTTAAGCAGCCCAAACAATTTCAAGTACTTCAGCACATCTTTAATTTGAATTTGCATAAAAAACTAGCCATACATTTTGAGATTAATATTTCCAATGTATAAATGTTTCAGTTAAGATTTCCTTGAATTTCAGAAGAAGCCAAGCTTGGAGTGACTTCTTGCGCTTGAAGAAAATCAAGATCACCTTACTGTGTCTTGAATAGTTAGTTGGAATGGCATTTGTTTTAACCAGTTAATACACAATGTCACAATCTCCTTCTAAGAAAAAAATTCAGTATGCATTCAGGAAAATTAATTATATTCCCTTTTCAGGCACCTTTCTGTTTTCCAGTCCCCCTTTCTCCCACCTAACCATACAAACTTAGAATTAAGCCACCAAATAGTGTTACTGCATTGTTTAATCTCTTTCACACTGCCTTCAGGGATTAGCTGAGGTGACACAATTTCAAATAAAATTTTACACCAGTAAGCCTGGCTTGAAGAGCAGATGCAAAAATCCTGCTGTTTGTCATGTATTTAGGCATTCATTCATAAGAAAGCACACTACAGTGCACATGTGGGACAGGATGCTCTGCTATGCCAAAAGTGAATCTCCATACTGTTGAATTTATGCATTTCCCACTGCTACTCAAAATGCTTGTCTGAATGCTAGGCAGGGGAGAGCTCTCTGCAGAAAATGCTCATCTTCTGTTCAAGCCAAGAGGTCTGACTTGTACTCTATTCCCTATTCATTGGCAATTTGCAGTCAGTGTTTACTTTATTGTCACAAATTGATGAGGAAAATATTGTGCCATTAATTTTTGATCCAGTGCGCCTTTATGAAACAGCTAATAAATGGCAAGAAGAGAGGAGAAAGGAAGAAGAAAACAAACTAGAGATTCCACAAAGATAAATGTGATATCCCCTTCACCCTCAAGAAATGAAATTATTCTGACAGGGTCAGAGATTCTGCTGGGCAAACTATTTTAAATTAATTAGCTGCTTGACATTTTAAAGGAAGGTTTCAGATTGTAAATTTAACCCAGACAAAGTATTCTTTTTAATCTTGTCAGTATGCAAACTACTTTGCACTGCAATCTGTGAATTATTTATTAGAGAAACGACCCCAAAGGGTAAAAAGAAAATCGGGAGTATTTGATCTCAGGTTCTGCAGCCTGATGTACTTCACTACCTTAGATCTGTACCTGTTGCAGTTGCTTAACTTCTTTTGGTTTGATGTTACTGATATTTGGCTGTCACATTGTGCTTCTGTAAAGCCTAAATATTGTTTCCCATTTAAAGGCTTTTAAATTGCTTGTAAAACTGTGTCCCAGCACATAATTGTATCTACTTTCACGGAAAACCAAAAGCTAAATAAAGGGGACAAACCCACCTGTCTTTCTGTTCTGTGTGTTTTCATTAGAATAAGCATGCAGTGTTCATGGCAGTTGGATTTTTTCCTGCACTCAGGTGAAAATACAGTCTGTAATAGTAAGTAATCCGCAGAGCCTGAGTTTCTACTTGTAAACTATACTAGAACATTAATCCTGTAACAGGTCGTGTAACATTAATGCTGAAGTTTGGTCACATATGATAAAAATACCTTGGAAGATGTGAGTCCAGAATCTAGCACTGACACAGGCTATTTTCTGTAAGGCCCCTGATTTTATTCTCCTAGTTTTTAAATGAAACTTATATATTTAATCATCTAATTCCCTATCTCACAGTCTTTTTAGGTTTCATGATTATTTATTCAACTATTTTGGATAGGGTTTAGTATTACTGCTAACAGAAAAGACCTCTAAGAGCAATTGTAATGTAAATGAGGATTATAATTCACAGACCAACACAGATCAGAACATAACCTGACTAGTGTCTGCTCTCAGTTGACATTGAACCTGTTTGCTTAGTTACTTTGGGTTACTACAAAGACTGGAATTCTCTGAAGACATCAACCAAGTAAGCATCTGATGTTTACAATAAAGTCAGATTAGGGAAATCAGCAGAAAAAAAACATTAGCCAGTTGTAACAGCTTACGCACGTAGGGCTACTATACACATTTTTCACTCTGCGAACATTTGCTCCCTGGATGTGCATTGTTGACTTTTGATGTTTTATGTTTCAAAGAAGTTCCAGCATTTTCTGTTTTATCCATAAGTTAGCTGAACTTCAGCTGAGCTGAGTGGAAAGTTCAGTAGAAAGTCTATCAATCTGCAGAGAGAAATTATAATTCCCTTCTGCTTCTGTTATGTATTATGAGAAATTATTTATTTGACCTATACAGGTTTTTGCATCTTGATGTGAGCTGAAATGAAGCTGATAAAAATGTTATACCTTTCTTTGGATTAGTACACTGGCTAATGTTTTTGATTTCTAATTTTTGATTCTTTAGTGGGGGGGACATTTTTTGCTACCACCAGACTTTCTTCTTCCTTTGTGTCAATGATTGACGGTCCCAAGAGCAAGACGTGAGAGACTTCGTAACAAAAATCTGTCTAAGCAAAATGTGGATGAGCTTTCATTTTGCTACACAGTCCTAATGAAGTAAGTCCGTTCTGACAGACAATTGTTCTTTCAAGAAATATTTGTTAGATTTCTACTCAGGTTTCTAAGTACCCCAAGTATCGTCTGGTAATAATACAGTGCTTAAATTTGTTGTGAGTAGATGAAAGATTAACTATGCATTGCATAAAATCAGGGCTACCATACTAATTGATTACTTGCTTCTCTGCTTTAAGGCTGTATCCACTTTTCATCTTTTTTTACCCTAAAACTCCTGAAAAACAGGTAAAGGGTTGTGTACATTCTTCACAGCCTATTTATTTACCTATGAATTGCCCTTTGCAGATTCTTGTACCCATACAAAATACACAGCTAAAAAAAAAAGAGATTTTTGCTTAATGAATATTCCAAGTCCCTCTTTAATGAAGTGGAAGTATGAGCTCTAGTGTCTGTGGATACATTCTAGTTAGGGATGTTGGCAATTGTTCAGCTATGATGATTTCTGCTGCAATTTCTATTCATCTGATTTCACTTCTTTCTCTCCCCGGCACTTGCTCAAACCTACTGGAACACTGGATAGACCATCATAACAACAGCTGCATTTCAAAGTCTTTCTTCTACTTCGAAGTTTTTTTTACACTTGCCAACTGGTTTGTTAGGGTGACTAGGATTCATACAAGTGCAAAGAATTACCTTTATCTAGTTTAAATATTATTTTATGCTAATTACTGAAGCTGTAATATAGACACTCCTTGATGTTTCAGTATGTATCAATGGCAACCAAACTTTGATGTTCACTGTCCCCGACTGTTTTTTGATCCGCTTATGATGGAATTACCTGCAGGACTTTCTAAAGCTGTTAAAAGACTTATTTTTTAAAGTCATAACTAATAGACTGTACATTCTTCTTATCCTAGGTAGCTGAGGCTGAACAATAGTGGTGAAGTAATAGAACTACTCTATCAAGCTGCGTACTGGTGTTCTTGGCTCTATTCCCAAAGCCCAAACCATTCTGAACTAAATTCACCCCTCTGCAGCACCAGCTAAACCTCACTTGTGCTCTGCTTGCTGGCGCACCGGCCTGTCACTGCTCATCTGCACAGAAGAGGATTTCATCCACAGTGTGTTCAGACCTTTACCATTTCAAATCTATTATTTCATTGACTGTGTATCTTCTTTTATTTCCCTGAGTGCATAATTATGAGATTCTAAGATCCCGATTTGTACTGAAATACCATTTGTGTGGGTTTGGTTTGGTTTTATTTAACCTTGCATTTTCATTGATCATCCTTGCACTTTGTTCTTTCATGATGATTTTTCTTTACACTTCACAAAGACCTGATATGCATATTAAGATTCATGTAGTGCAAAGAAGCTGCTGGGGATTGATTTGGAGCAGCAGCAGATCTAGCAAAACTTCCCTCTCTGTGCTGGAGTGAGGTGGTACTTCATGTTGCAGAGGAAAAGAGCATGGCACATGATTACCATTCTACACCTTATTGATATTCCTGGCTTCCCTGATGAGAAGTCGTGACAAAGTGTCCACATTTGGCTTGTTTAAAATTTTATTCAGAGAGTGAAAATGTTTCTGAAATGCGGCACAGCTCAGTGATGCACAGAGGTAAAGCTTTCCTTTTTTTCCAGTAGGCTGGTATATAAACCTGATACATCACATAGAGTTACAAAGTCTATTAGGGTTTATTAAGCAGTCGTTTTAATGTTTAAAACCTATGGTTTGTTATTTTCTCAGCTTTCATCTGCCATGCATTTTTCCTCACATAACTATTTCATTTGCTTTACCTGCATGGTAAGAATTTGTGGTGAGAATGCTCTTCGGAACGCTGCATCCCTAACCACCCTGTGTACTACCTATCACCTTGGATAAAGCTTTTATCTATTTTTTGATAAATTCCACCTCAATTCTAACACATTAAACCTCATTATAGAGTAATTTCACTTGGTGTGAAAAGACGTCATTAATTGTTCCATTCAAAAATCATTATCTCTCAGCATGGGTGTTATAAGAGAAGTGCAATGGATAAGGATATTTTTCTACATTCCGCTTAAACTTTTCTTTTTCTCGAGAGATTAGGTTTGCTGCATCTGTGTTTACTTAAGAACCTGAAGCTGGATAACAGGTGGCTGAGGTCTTACTGATAATCTGCATGCCTTTTAGGTGTACTTCTATAAAAGGTTTCCAGTTCCTGCATTTTGGTTCTTTTCCAGATTTAACAAGCTGTAATGAGAAATGAGCTCATGTGGTATAACTTGCTTTGTTCTAGGAGAGGTTTTATTTCAACACTTTTAGCTGACTGCATGACAGATATTTTACCCTTTAGTATAACAAACTATGCTTCATCTCTTCCTGTCTTATAGGAGTTTTCATGGTAATTGTTTTCTATGGCCTGGTTTTCTAAGGATACGCTTGCATTGCTAGTTTATTCTATGTTTTTACATGTGTTCTTTCCTCATTCTGGTCTCAGGAATTTTCAGTGGACTTTACCAGCTGTTCACTGATTTTTTCAGATCCTTTTCTGCTGACTCTGGTGATGTTTGAGACAGGTGGTAATCTTTTTATACTGCTAATATTAGGCAGCTTTGAGACGTATAACTGAGTTTCTTTAACTTATGTATAAATTATGTTTACCTAAAGTGTGGCATCTGCATATGTGAGCTTCTTAGTTATGCAGCTATGAATGCAGTAAGAACAAGAAGTCATTCAGCTACTCATTGTGGGCTGGATATGGTTTATTGACATTTATGACTGAAGGTAGGAGATTGCTACAGCTATTTGAAAATTCAGGCAGGGTGGTCCTATATCAAGACCAAGATGGAAAGCCAAGACTTTGAAACCATGCATGCAGCTACTCAACAGCCAAGTGGTTTTGACACATGCTAGGGACATATGCAGCTATAACTCAAGAGCCCCACTGTGACTAGCCCATTCCAGGGGTTTGAAGTGTAGCTTTCCACATCCCAAGATATTAAAGAGGTTTTTTTTGTATTTTTTACTGGAACCATTTCTTTTTCTGTTAATAAACACTTACTGATCTACAGTGAAGCTGAAGTGATATTCTAGTGACTGATTTATTCTCTTGGAATGTCTGGGGACACTTATTTGGGGATACTGACATTGAATCTGACAGTTACTGGAACTAATTTTTTCTGAACCATGGGTAGGTGCCCTAACGATAAATGTCTCAGATTCACTAAAAAAACTTCAAAAATTTGGGGTCAGCCTTACTTAGAATGTACATACAAAATGCGAAATCTTTAGTGTTCTTTTGTGAAGCAAAGGATAGTTCACACTTGCTGATAAAATCTCACACTGGAGTCGGAGTCAGTCAACAGGACCTGTGCTACAGAGCATATGTGGCTTTACAACTCCCTCCATTCATTTAGTGTAGACTGCACCTATCCTTACATGGAAACCATTTTCTACCCATTGTTAGATAAGAACTCTTCCCAGAAATCCAGTTTTACTGGATTGCGACCACTGAAAACAATTATATGTTATCTTGAAACATTAGGAACTAGTTGTGCTTTATAACAAGTAAGATTTGCAGTCCTTATTCAGGTTCCCATTAATGGTAGTGATATTTTCCAACCACATAGCTTGAGCACAAAATTCAAGATTTTTGCTCACACCGTGTATGAAACGCAAACCACATATAGAAGCTACATACTTCCACTCTCCTCTCAGTGTATAAACAGAATCACAGAATGGTAGGGGTTGGAAGGGACCTCTGTGGATCATCTAGTCCAACCCCCCTGCCGAAGCAGGGTCACCTACAGCAGGCTGCACAGGACCT
>Ga0065711_1045607_pt1 | contig 13365 bp, 7 predicted proteins | sample Hoacrofraction12_FD_59098 | JGI IMG/M metagenome (GOLD analysis project Ga0065711, IMG submission 59098) | Hoatzin crop microbial communities from Cojedes, Venezuela - Epithelial fraction 12 v2 (version 2) | ecosystem: Host-associated > Birds > Digestive system > Esophagus > Crop | place...
CAAACAGCTAATAATGATTTTATTCATTGTTCTCGCCGCCGACCAAATGGGGACTGACGAATCTCCTGGCGAGAGGAGGAGCGTTGCCGACGCCCGGACGAGCGAGGGATGGCGGTGCCGGCAACCTATGGCTGCACTGGAGGTAATTCGCTAGCGGATCGATAACCTGCCGAAGGTTCCTGAAAGGCTGCGGCGGTGCACGGAGCCTGACGAGCGAGCGAACCGTTCGTTTATTTAATCCTTTGCTAGCTTGGCGAGACCGAAGAAACGGTGCGATTTGTGCTGCAGCTCTTTTATTTGGTGCTTACCGTCAGAAAGGGAAAGAAAATAAAAACAAAGCGAACGTCCACTGATAATTACCTTTAAAAAAAAAAAATCGGTATCCGATGAGGAAAGGGTTTAAAGGAGCAGAATTACTCGCCTTTATGGTTTGCAGTGCATCTGTGCTTTTTCAGGTCGAGCTGGGGCCTTGCAAGAGCGAATGTGTTTGTGGACAATAAGAATGAATTTAGCAGGGGTCGATGTAAACCTGGGAAGCTGTCATTTTTTAATATTCATTTTGCCCCAGTTGTTAGCTAATCCAACTTGTGAAGCAAAGCCAAAAGTGTGTTTGGAATTATATAGAAAGTAGACAACATTTTTTTTGTGCATAAAGACCCTGATGCTCTCGACTATGTAACTTTTGAGAAAATTCGATTTAAACCACGTTTCTGTGCAACTGAGGGGAGTTCGAGCTGAGCGCTTTTATACAAATGTTTCCCAGGCCCGCGAGCTCGCTGTGTGAGTCTACAGCTTGAGCATTGTGCTTGGCACGGTGAGAAAGCTTGCTGCAGCCACCTCTCTGCTTTATTGCACAAACGTAACCGTGAAAGGTTAGAGAAGGGAGGCTAAAATGTCACATATTTCCATAAAGTCAAGTTATAAAAAGTGATAACAATTAGATTTATATAGCAGATGCCTACTGGCTATGCATTTTGACGTAAAGTTATCAAATGTCCTAAAAATCATTAAAATTGTCATCTAGCATGTGGTCTGTAGTCGGGGTGAATGTATTTCATAGTATAGACTTTTTTTTTTTAAGAAGAAATAGTAAAATCATGCATACTAGATTTGATCACTTTCTCTGTAGCTATGTTCACTTTATGTATTTAAAAATGTACGGGTGTCTCCCTTTTCACAGTTTTTATATAACAATAACCACTCTGTGTTTCAGCTTGATTTTAAATCCACGCTTGAAATGATTGAAATGGCAATGAAATCGTATTTCCCATGTAATAAAGATTTTAAAATTAAAGTGACTGGAGTCTTTTCTTAGAAATGTAAAATATGTATTGTAATATCTCTCATAGGTGGTTCTCACAACAAAGGGCTACATGAATAATGTGATTAACATTTTAATTTCCCTTGATGTTTACATAAAAGAAAGTATATTTACGTATGACATTACTAAAAGTATAGTCAAAGGAATAGAGAAATTTTAACAGTTACAAGAGTCTGAAAGTAGAGGAACGCTATCCTAATATATTGAACTTCTTTTGGCAGCTCGTAACTTTTCCTGATGCAGTTCAAAATACAGCCCACAGAATCAAAATGTTCTTGGTGTTTTGACAGTAAAATAAGGCATTGTGTCCTTTATTTAATATTTTGTAAAGCATCAGACAAAATGGAATCCCAGTCCCTGACTTGAGCCTCAGCACCACAGTACTACAAATGATATTCAATAAACAGCTTTTACAAACATACATTCCACTTCTTTTTACAGATGAAATCTGATGGGGGTTTTTGTTTATTTGTAGCTTAACATGGAAGTCACATGGGCCACAAGAAACGATGCGGAATTATTATTGTTTGATGATGCATGTTAGAATGACTTATAAGAATTCCTGCAGCAGTAACAAATATTCCATTATTTTTTCAGAAATATTTTTAAAGTTTCCCACCCCCCTGTTGCATTGAAATTGAGGATGTTTTTATTATGTACATAAGTGGAGAAAAATATCCTCATCTCTGAATTTTTACTATCTTGATTGGTTTGCTTTCAATTAATTCCTTTTCTTTTGTGTGATCTTGTCACCTTATGTTATCCTTAAGTAAAAATGCATAAGTTCTGCTTTGTCAGTGAGATTTAATGTTTTTTAGGAGATATTTCTACTCTGAAAGGTCTGCATTAAAAAAAAAAAAGATAGTAGTAATGGAATTATTTTCCTTTCAGCTATAATGATTGTTACAGTTTTAAAATAATCTGAGATTTTCTTTTATCTAGGAATTAGATTGTTTTAACATCTGATAGCTTTAAATATTCTTTTTGCAAATGGTGTGTCCTGTTATTTTATTCTGTGACTTTCAAATGTGAACATTCACACATGTTCGCTAAAATAATTTTCCAAAAAAGCAAGAATAAAATTTATTAGATTTTGGTGTTAATAAAGTTGATACGTAACACTTAGTCAGTTATGGACTGATCCCAAGGGATTGTTTGGGGTTTTTTTTTTTATTTCCTATAACTTGGCGTTATATTTTTTTTTCTACCCACCCTCCTCCCCCCCCCCTTCCCCAGAAAGTGCTGTAAGCACTTTAGGTATCCAAATACAGATATGTTAGAATTCTCTTGAATTACTGGTTACTTTTGACAGATAAGAATGTAGTATCTTTGGTTTCTTTTTGATTTTTCTGTATCTTGATAGCTTTGGGGGTTTTTTATACTGATATTTTCTTCCCCATAATTGTTTACATTAGTTATCAGTATGGTTTAATAGCTTGCGACTGGAAGGTGTGTTACTTGAAATTTAAAGGTGGCAGTTCTTGACATGAAAATCCTTTCTGTTTCGTGTGAAATTTGCTCTTCTTTTCTTTACAGACAAGGGAAAGTATTCAGGGTTTGTAAACTGTCAAGCTGAACAATGTAGCTAAATATTTGAAGCATGATATTGGAGTAGGGGTGAGGCTGGTTGAGAGAAACATAAAGCATTGACGAAGCTTTCCTCGGTTTTTGTTGCTTGGTTGCTTTTTTTTCTCTTTTGGTGGGTTTTTTTCCACCTCAGGAGAGAAGCAACCACCAGTTGCTTGACTTTTTGTGACTGTTGATTCTCACTCTTGAAACCAACCATTAATCTTACAAGGGCAAGAAGTGAGTGATGGTGCTTACAAGGCCAGCCAAGGTTTTTTATTATTATCATATATATTTAATGTCTGCAGAAAGAAGCAAATGTCCTAAAATACTGTACTACTATGAGTAAATTCCTTCTGCAGTTTTAAGCAATAACCTACAATTTAAGTAGCTTCACATTAAAATTATTTTAAATACTCTCTTGTTCATGCTTCATGCCAAGAATACATCCTTTCTGCACCTTGCATCGGTAACCTGGCTGAACTTTCAGCTATGGAGTTTCCTACAGAGTGCTTAGCCGCCGTGTATTCTGCCTGGATCCGATACTGAGTAGTGAACTGTGTGCTTCTGTTCTTTACCTGTATTTCCTTTTTCTGTTACCGTAGAATGTGGATGTCTTCCCACTCCAGCCAAAACACACCATTTCACCTTTCGCTCGCTTCTCCCTGTTGGTGAAAAGTGGCGTCAAATCAGCTGTTATCTGCACTACCCAAACCACCAGCAGCCTGGACAAATTAACATTTTATAAAAGCACACAAATAGATTAACCTGTGACAAGCTTGTTCCTAGGTGCTCTTCTCATGTGCAGCTAGAAGAGTAAAGCAAAATCGAGTCACTTCTGAAAAAATCATTCATTTTTGTGTGAAAATAAATAATGAACCATGAGTCTACTGTCAACTTCCTGAAACTAGATCTATATGCCATTTATATTCTGAGCAGCAAATGAGTCTGGTTGAAATTCATGCAATGACCCCAAAACCCTCTTTAGTCTGTTGTTATCCAAATAAATATGAATTGCACCAGCCATGACCTTCTTTTGGTTTCAGTATTACGTCTTTGAATACAAGAAAACTTCCCTTATAAAGAGAAACTAAGAATTGCACCTGTGTAATTCCTACTGAAGAAAGGAATTGTGCTGTTTTATGGTGGGTCTTTGTTTGGGGTATCTTGTTCTGTTTTAAAGCAATTTAATTTGTGCTCCTGTATTTTGTAGAAGACCTTCGATTAAAGTTACTGGATCGGTTTGACAGTAGAGCTTTCTATGCAGAATACATTCCCTGATTATCCAGAGGATTTTGAGAAAATGATTAAACTGCTGTACTTAATTGTTCACTATTGGGCTTCACAGAGAATCTTGGATATTTGCCACCTTCAGTTTCACGCCCATTTGATGTCTCCAAAGTTTTCTGAGAATTTGGAGGATCATGTGGGTTTTTTTTTTTTAAGTGGAGCTTCCAAAAAAATAATATACAGGGTATATTTTAGAGAACAGCTACTCCATATTGTATATAGGAGCAGAAAAAAAGGAATGTTTACTGTGTTGCTTTGTATATTGAGAACCATTTTCTTACATTGTTACTGTTTAAAAATGTTTGCTGTTACTATACTTTCTAGTAAGGTATTCCAAAATGCTAAGGCAATCTCTGTGGAGAAGAAGATTCTCAAAATAAGAAGTATCATTGGTTTGTTTCACTGGTTTCATATGAGAGTTCTAAGACTAAGACGACTTATTTGAAGTCTTAAGCAACAAATTTTATTGATGTGGATAATTATAATGTTTATTAAGACACAATTTAATAGTCTCCTTCAGCGACTATTTATCTTTCCGTTCCTCTAAATGAAAATCTAGGTTTCTGTTTAACCGAGTTTGAGGGCTATTTCTGATTAGGTGTTTGGATTTTATTTTTTTCAGTTATAGTAGGAGTCTGTTAGAAATGCACCTTCTCAAAATCCAGATGAGGGGTTACTTGTCTGACTCGTCAGGGATGGTTGTCCAGGTATAGACCTGGAATTTCCCTGAAGTTAATGCAGTGGCCTATTAAAGATATACACCCGTGTAATAACTTGAGAGATTCTGCCGCATTGTTATCAGAGATACAGTCTGATATACTTGCTAATATGTAATTACGGGAAGGGCCGAAGGAAAAATATTTCAGAGTTTACAGATACTCGTTGTGCAATTTAGATAAAACCAGAGGACACCATAAGAAATACCGGATCTTCCCAGAGAAGAGATGAGCGGGACAATGTAGGTAAAATTTCATGATGTTACATTCGAAATAATCTACTGGAAGAAATGAGTCAGTCATGCTCCTTATGGGCTCCTAAACCAATACAAGAAAAACAGCTCTATTCGATAGCTGGTAGTAAATCTTTTTAAAAGACCACTCTGTTTATTACGTACTCGACATTGAGAATATGGTAATTTTTTTCTAAAACTCTAATGTAAAACCCATGAAACAAAACAGTGACACATCTTCTGTTGGAATACTGTGTTTGAGTCTTTCGCCATATCTCCAAAGAATTAGAGTTCAGAGATATATGACAAAAATAGTTAGAATCAAGAAAAAATATTGAAGACCAAGGAAATGGAATAAAATATTTGGAGGAGGTAACATTGAAATATGGCATACAGAATTTCTGTTTCAGAGAAAGTAAAGAAGGATTTTCTGTAAATTCTAGGGCATACTTCAAGAACTGAAATAGTTGAAAGATTTCAAATTAAAAATTATGGTTCTCACCTTCACAAAATAGATCCATCCTGGCTTTACTTTTGACTCAGAAATTGCTACAGCAAGGAATTCAGCGCTCTTCAGAAGAACTGACAATTCTATAGGTAAGAGCATCCAGTGACAGGACACGTACATAATTAGAAGGATCATTAGTCTGATCCAACGCAGCCTTGCTCTGTTGCTAGCTTTAAGACAATCCTTAGTTTAGTTTTTCCTGAGTGTTTCCTTCTAGCGTTGTTCGTTTTCGTTTAGAGCTGTGAAGTATTTTTATTTCTGTGTGGTTGAAATATCTGCTTTCCCCAAAATAGTAACAACGTAGCGCGAGTAGTACCAATATTTGCACTTACAGTAAAGATTTTAGTGCTGTCAGCATTGAACCATTTGGCTGACAGTGCCTACTTTGTGTAGCATATGTGATTTGTCAATCATCCATGAAACACACATCACTGAGATTCTGATCTCCGCTTATTGTTCAGTCTTTTGAGGAAATACCGGGCTGCTGATCCAGATTTCTCAGTATTTTGTATTCCTCTATGGCATCTGCTTGGTGCCTCGGGAGGATTACTTTTCATTTTTTCAGTTTGTCCAGGTGTGCCAGGTAGGCATGGGGTACTAATGGACACATAAACAGTGTAAGGTGACCGCTGATTTGAAGTCATTGATTCAGTCTCTGGATTTTAGAGGTTTTACAGTCCCAGAGACAGGAAGCGTGATTAGACCACAAACGGCCCTTGCATATGCATGATGCTGGTGAAGTTTTTTGTTTGCTTCTTTGTTTTTAACCTAATAATAATATAAGATGGAGATTTGAACACGTGCCTCCTTTTTCCCAGGTGAGGACCTACCACCAGATTAAGAGATTGTGCTTCCTCTAGCTCAACTAATCTGTAGTTTTCCCACGCAAAGTTTATTTAACAGAGGCTAAGAAGAACCTTCTTTCAGGGATGTCTACCCAGGTGGCTAGCTCACTCTCTGAATTCAGAGGTACGAAGTACTATTTATTCCTCCCTGTGGAAGAATCTGAACTGAAGTTGGATCCCCCGCATGCCAGAGTGGATGTGAACTGCAAAGCTGTCGGATAAAAGGCACAGCGGCCGCTTTGGTTGGGACCCAGTTAGGCAAGCGTGCTCTGGAACTGCTCCGTGAATGGGGTGCGCAAGCGAGACGGGCACATTTGCGGATCCTGAGCTGGTCAGAGCAGGCAGCTTTGGGCACGCTCGGACATCTTTTAGACACCCAGAATCTCTTGCTGTTGGAAAATTAAGTACCTGCATTTTAAATAGGGGTGTCTAAAGATTATTTTATGGTTAGACTGTTATACACGTTCTCACCCATCTGCGGGTCAGCGCATCGCTGATGGGTGTTCTTGGAGCAAGCTCTGCACACTGCTCATTTCTGCACGTGTGCGCTTTATTAAAGTTCAGACTTCCAAGATCAAGTGAAAAAGGAATTGAACTTGATCTTTCAGTGTCAAGTTTGACTACTACTAATTGCCTCTTGGCAGGCCCTTGTAAGTAAAGCACTAAATAACACTAAAACTCAGTCAACCAACGTGGAGAAACACAACGTCTTACAAAGACTACAGTGAGCATTTAAAAAAATGCACAGGTATTTATTTTTAACCTAGTTCTAATTTTGGAGTTGGTTATTGTGGTTATAATAATAAAGCCATGTTTATTTAGTCCATACATCAGTTTTTTTGTATATATGTTTGAAAGTGCTTTAAAAGAGAAATGACTGTGTAGGATTCATTGACCTTTCCACCTAAATACAACTAAAGTTTGAATCACCTAGTTGAAACAGAAGTCATGCCAAACCTGCATGTCAGCATTTGAGGAGCTGGAACCCTCCAAAACCCTTATCTAAAAATACCAAGGTTCTTTTTGCTTGCATGCAAGATATTTTTGTTCTTGAGAAACAGTTGGGCCATGTTTTAAGTTGTGCATGTTAGACATTTGTTAGAAATGAAAGCTGAGGTTTTCACAGTTTCTTCTAGATCTAAGCAATGAAGTAAAATATCAAATTTCCACAGTTTAAAAAATAAAAATAGAAAATGTAATTTCTCCCATGTAGTCTAATACAATGCGTAAGGTTTTGAGAAGAACGAGGAGGGGTGTTCTGTTGAGCTGCAAGAGCAATTACCCCCATGAAATCTAGGTAACACTGAAAATAACATTCTGACTTCTTAAAGAAAGGATCACACAGATCCTGTTGATCACAATTTAACTTAATCTTTATGTCTCAAAGCTTAAACTTCAAGACATAGTTAAGTTTCAGGGAATTCTGGAAGATTTGTTTTGTGCAAACAGAAAAAGAGAGTTGCCTAATAAATTACCAAAAATATTTCCTGCAGAGCCTGCTGGTTGTCAGGTTTTTCTAGTTTTGGTTTTGCTGGTTTTAAGGGGTGAACAAGGACCGTGGAGAGAACATGAGAAAGCAGCAGATGAACCAGCAGAAGCCAGGGGTAAGTCACCCCAGATGAGATGGAAAGCCATTTGAGAAGTGGAAAAATATTTAAAGAATTGGACAATCCCTTAGAAAAAAGTTACATCGGCTTTCCATCCTCAAGTAAATGCCCTGTATAGCAGTTGCTGACAATTTTAACAGCATAGGCAGCTGATTTCTAATGCCCAGACCCGAGCCCCAGTGCTATTTAAGTTATTACTTAAAAGTTATTTTCAAAATAGTAAATGCTCTTTAAAAAAAAAAAAAAATCGGGAAGAGGTACTCACCTTCTTAATGACATTTAAAAACAAAACACTACACACCAATTCTAACAACAGAGCAGCACCTCTGCTCTGTTTTTTCCACTCATAATCCTTTTCTTTTGAAGTCCTTTACAAGTCCTAACAAAGCCAGTCCAAATTAGAAGTCCTAAATCCACTTTCTTTGGGTCTTTTAATTTAAAAAAATAAAAATCAAGTAAAATTAGGAAATGCCTCAGCTGAAATTGACTTTCTGATTTCTGGTCTCCCACTCTCGGTGCACTGAAGGTTTCATCAGGTTAAGCACAACTCTGAAATGAACTCTTTCATTCTGTCCGGCAAATAATGACAAAACTCTGAAATGCTCAAAAAGTTCGTAGAAGCTTCTCAGGACCACACTGAAGATCACTGAAGGAAGAGCTGATGTGGGAAACAAACCTGGAAAATAGAAACCATAAAGCTGCTGAGAAGCTGAGAGAAGACAATGGGAACATTAAAGGGAGGTGAGCATAAATGAAGAGATGTCGGGGACATTCGCAGTACGCCTCCAACGTTTCCAGTGCCCTGAACTGGTAACTGCCTACAGTTAGAGGTGGTCAGGAGCTGGGTGCCGTTGTTTGCAGTTCATCTATTTAAAAGTGGTTGAGGGATATCACAAAGAAGGTGCTGCAGTGATCAGACTTTGTCAGACCTTGCTAACAACAGGAAGGCTAGAGCACGAAAAGCCCTGAAAAGAATCCTTAAATGGGATTTCGGCACAAAGCTACTTGCTGCCTTGTTCTTACCTGGTGAAAATAGGACTATTGGGGGGGGAGGGGCAACACCCAGATTTGAAAACAGTGGTATATAACAGAGGCCTTCATTCACAGTCCAACAGTAACATAAAACTTACCCACGTGCTAAACGTGACAGATGCGTTGTCATGAAGAGATTGGTGACACCACACGCACTGTCCAATTGCTCCATGAAACCAAGGGGACGGTCACTATCTTCCACGGTGGCTGATACAAAACAAGGCCGCTGGTATCACCGATAAATCGAATCAGTCACTGAGTTTGGCAAGAATGCAGCAGCTGTGCTGCAGGCTGCTTTCCACAAATTACTCCGTGTGTTTTAGGATCTATAGACCTAAAGCCCCACCCCACCCCGAGAGGGTAAACCTAATACTGACACTGGAGCATCCGTCAGATGAGCAGCATTATCATTTTCACTTAAAATACCCAGCATTTCAAAAACAGGTTAAGACACCCCTGTGATGGTGCAAGTGTGAATCGGGCCGTGGCTAGACGGAGCCAAAGAAAGCGTCCTAACATCCGTTACTGAACTGTGGCAGTGATCCCCCTTGCACTTTCATCACTGAGGGTGACATCTGCTTGGAAGTACGATGTCAGTTTTTTACTGGCCTTTGGGATACCTGTACAACTATATTCGACCGCTGCTGTAATTGGCACTTGCAACCCAACATTTAAAATCAGCTTCAGACGCTTCCCATGGTCCTAACGGCACCTCTACTACCAGAGAGCTACCCGTCTCTTGTCATTAATTCCTGTTAGCATCACCCACATCCACCATCTTCAAATAATCGTCGCCAGCTTTCAGACTCACTGTGGGCGTTTCACAGAACCAGCTGCCAAAAAAGTCACAACCAACCGTATCCTTACGCAGCCCTTTGGAAGCGCACTCCTTCTCTGCTGCCTGGCATCAGGCTGACCTGCGGCAGCCATGCTGCTCCCTTAAACGAACCCCCCCACAAGCACGCTGCAAGTTCACCCCCCACACCTCGCCTCTGCCCGCTGAGGCCAAGCAACCCCACCTGGTGCACGGCCACCCTGTACAGAAGCCTCAGGGCAGCAGCAGAGGTGGTAACATCACAAGGCCTTCCCCTGGCTCTCTACCTTCATCTGCAATCTGCTGTCTCACCTCAAAGGCTGATACCTGTTCCACCGATGTAGATAGCAGGCTTCTCTGTAGCATCGTCCTATATATTATCCTATACCATCACCTCCGTGCCAAAAACCCTGTGGACGGTTGACCCTGGCTGGACACCAGGTGCCCACCAAAGCCACTCTATCAGTCCCCCTCCTCAACTGGACAGGGAAAAACGGTCCTGGGTCCCGATAAGGACAGGGAGATCACTCACCCATTCACAGAATCGCAGAATGGTCGGGGCTGGAAGGGACCTCTGGGGATCACCTAGTCCAATCCCCTGTCAAAGCAGGGTCACCTACAGCAGGCTGCACAAGACCTCATCCAGGCAGGTTTTGAATATGTCCAGAGAAGAAGAATCCACAACCTCCCTGGGCAGCCTGTTCCAGTGCTCCGTCACCCTCAGAGGGAAGAAGTTCTTCCTCATGTTCAGATGGAACTTCCTCTGCTTCAGTTTGTGCTCGCTGCCCCTTGTCCTGTCACTGGGCACCACTGAAAAGAGCTTGGCCCCATCCTCCTGACACCCACCCTTAAGATATTTATAGGCATTTATAAGGTCCCCTCTCAGTCTTCTCTTCTCCAGGCTAAACAAGCCCAGCTCCCTCAGCCTTTCCTCACAGGAGAAATGCTCCAGTTCCCTCATCATCCTCGTAGCCCTCCGCTGGACTCTCTCCAGTAGTTCCACAGCTTTCTTGAACTGGGGAGCCCAGAACTGGATGCAGTGCAGGGGAATGGGGGTTACAGTCAGTTCATCACACGCTGTCTCTGCCACTCCTTCCTCCTCAGCAGGAGGACTCCTCACACTCTGCCCTTGCTCCAGCGTGAGGCCCCTCCCACGGGAGACAGTTCTCCATAAACTTCTCCAACGTGGGTCCTTCCCATGGGCTGCAGCTCTTCACCAACTGCCCTAGCGTGGGTCCCTCCCACGGGGTGCAGTCCTTCAGGAACAGGCTGCTCCAGCGTGGGTCCCCCACGGGGTCACAAGCCCTGCCAGAAAACCTGGTCCGGTGTGGGCTCCTCTCTCCATGGGTCCACTGGTCCTGCCAGGAGCCTGCTCCAGCGCGGGCTCCGCACAGACTCACAGCCTCCTTTGGGCATCCACCTGCTCCAGCGTGGGGTCCCTTCCACAGGCTGCAGGTGGAGATCTGCTCCACTGTGGACCTCCGTGGGCTGCAGGGGCACAGCCTGCCTCACCATGGTCTTCTCCACGGGCTGCAGGGGAATCTCTGCTCTGGTGCCTGGAGCACCTCCTCCCCCCTCCTTCTTCACTGACCTTGGTGTCTGCGGAATTGTTCCTCTCACAGATTCTCATTCCTCTCTCCAGCTGCAGTTGTGCAGGTTTTTCTCCGCTTCTTAAATGTGCTATCCTAGAGGCACTATGACCGTTGCTGATGGGCTTGGCCTTGGCCAGCCGCAGGTCCGTCTTAGAGCCGGCTGGCACCAGCTTTATCAGACATGGGGGAAGCTTCTGGCAGCTTCTCACAGAAGCCACCCCTATAGCCCCCCCAATACAAAAACCTTGCCACGCAAACCCCGTACAACCCTCATTTTAAGATGAACTGGAACATCAACGTAGCCTTTCATTGACATCATAGAGCACGCTGTCCTGCTGGCTTTGGGAGTTTGAGCTTGCTGAACCCTCTCACCATGAATGCCATGCTTGGCTGGACAATCATACAAATTATCTTCAAATTGAGTACAATACATTAACAAATCTGTGTAATACGATGTAGTAAACTTTAACAGGTTCTGGATGCCGTCTCTCAGAATGAAACTGTAAGTTTAAACTTCCACACACCTCGTTCCCTTGGCAGGCGAAGCAGGCAAAGCTTCCCGAAGGCCTCCAGAAGCTCATCTACACCAGCAGTTATCCTACAGGTGGAAATTTGGCACTGATTCACAAATTATATTTAAGTGCAAAAATGCCCTCTGGGAAGTAGAAAAAATTAAGGTTACAAGATTTACCAGAACGGTATCCCAGAGGAAACAAAAAAACAAAGTACCCGCAGTAACGGGATTGTTGATAAAAAGACCCGAGGGGAAAAAAATCAATCCAGTGACACTCCAGGCCTGCTTACACACGCACAGAGCGTTGCACCTACTCCTAGAAGAATGAGTTTCTGCTGCGTTGTGCGAGATCTCTCCCTCCACACCCACCCACCCAGACTCGAGGGTCAGGCTTCTTCCCCTCTTGCTGCTTCCAGGCCCCTCCAGCCCCCGGCCTGCCTCCCACAGACCACCACCGCCTTGCCACCACCACCAAGCGTTCGCCCACCTCCTCCCAGGCCCAGCCATTGGGGACCTTCCTTCCAACCTCCTGGTGCCACAGCCCACAGCTGCCACAGCAGCAGCACTCCTCCCTCTTGGCAACGACGCGCAGCCATCTCCACGACGGCTGGGAACAGAGTCACGGAAGCTCTCCAGACCCGCCACTCCTTTCCCACTCTCCATTCTTCCAGATGCTGCTGACACACGCGCCTCAGCTCCTTCATCCCCAGTGGTTATGAACCCCTTCGTGTTAAGAGTACTTCCACCTCCCTACAGAATATCTCCCACATAATATATGTATATAAAACATCAGAAATTAGGAGGCATTTGGTCTGGTTTTAAGAAGTTAGATCCTTACGGTATTTTATTCTGATTGTTCTTAAAGAAAGCTTTGAACAACCTTCCAGCTCAACTCCCAGGAGAAGGCAAAAGCTGATGTTCTACATCCTTTATTTTCTGAGGAACTACAGTAAGATATTAATTTCAGAAATGGACTGAGGACTTCGGCAACATCACTACTTCCAGTCTCTGTATTGTCACATTAAACTATATTGCTTTGCATTAAATTGTTCATTACCACAAGATTCCTATCAGGCAGGTTAGTACCTGAAATCATCGAACACAAATTCAGTTTTTATGGGCTCCAAGTCTGAAATTTGTTTCCGAATGAGAAGCAAAGCAGTAGTAAAACAATTCCTACAAGTTATATTACTGTAACTTACATGCAGCAGTAAAATTGAGTGCGATGGCCTCATGCACTCAAGTTTCTTTAAGTGAGTGTGAATTTAAATTACTGGCTTTATCCTTATCTTAGCAGGCGTGTAAATACACTTTTCCACTGGGGGGG
>Ga0065711_1008156_pt1 | contig 13364 bp, 6 predicted proteins | sample Hoacrofraction12_FD_59098 | JGI IMG/M metagenome (GOLD analysis project Ga0065711, IMG submission 59098) | Hoatzin crop microbial communities from Cojedes, Venezuela - Epithelial fraction 12 v2 (version 2) | ecosystem: Host-associated > Birds > Digestive system > Esophagus > Crop | place...
AGCCGCGCCCGGGGGCAGCGTCCGGTGCCGGCACCGGTCCGAGCCGCGCCAGGCACCAGCAGCCAGGGCCGCTGGAGACCGGGCAGCCCCAGGCCTGCCGCCGCCCTCGGGAACGGCTTTTAAGCAGCTGCTCACGGCCGCGGCGCTCCTACGGCAATCCTCCCGCGTACCGGGAGGCGCGGCGAGCCACCGCATCAGCGGCTGTGGGCGCCGGGGCCCCTCCGCCCCTCACAGTGCGCCCGCGGCAGAGCGGCTGCGCCGGCGGGCCTGGCAGGATTCCCCCAGGGGAACGCGCCGCTCAGACCTCCCCGTCCGCCGCCCTCCCGGTGCCACCGGGACGAGCCCCGCACCCGCCGCCCGCCTGCGGGTGCTCTGCAAGGCACAGTAAGCGCTGCCTCGGAGATCACGCGACGGGAGACACGTACTCCGTATCTCGCAGGGCCGTCTTGCCTGGACACAACTTTCACTACTTTTCCCCGATTTCTTAATTAATCTAAAGCACAAACATTTGCCAAGTCACTTCCTTCTGCAACGTCCTTTGAGATGCTGGAGTTGAAAAACATCTCAAAGCTTGTCTGCTTCACGCACTAATGACTTCTGCTCAGAACTGCGTACCACAGCGCACATGACAGCTTTCCAATTACTTACTTAACAAACTTGTCCACGTGAGACATGGAAGCTTCATAGTTTTTTCCTCCAAATTCTTGACAGTGTAAAGCCATGAAGTGGGGCTTGTGTGCATGTACAACCTGGAACAAACAGATAAGGATTAACAAAGTTGTATCCACAAGTATTATCACACAACATAAACGACACAAATCCAGATGTGCTGCTTCGGAAAGGAGGACTGTCAGCTGTCAGCTGAGAAGTAAATGGCAGAACAGTAACAACCAATAAGGGGAGCATCATTTATTATGCGCCTAAGAGACTCAGACAATAATTACTTCGAATATTTTTAGCTAATACGTTCTTTTTTAAACTATGAATTAGTTCCTAGGCATTTAAAGCAAATACACAACTCTTCCAACTCACCTCAAAGAGGACCTAACACCAGTAAGATGATCAAAACATCTCTTTGTCTGGGAGCTGGAAGAGTTCAAACACCTGGATGAATTTGTTAAGTGGGGTTTTTTTTTCCACTTTTAAAAAATATCTTGAATTAGCTCATGACAGAATGCTGACTAGCTGTCACATTTCATATTTTCATTTATGGAGTATCTTATTTACAAAAGTATTTAAATAACACACACACTATGGTATATATACACGCACCTAATACAGGAGGCACGCAAATCCATCACGCTATTTCAAGTGTTAGTCTTGTATAATGCAACTATCTTAAATACTAGTCAGCACTAGGATGCAATTATAATATTAAAAACCTAGAGTGTATGTTTTTTTGGTCATGCACCAAATCAAACATACACTATTTATAAATTTGCTGCTGCGTTAAACACATATTTAATGTTATTTTGTCCTAATACATTTTCTCTGTGTTGACTATATTCAGTATTGCAAACAACACATCTACATATGTCTCTGTGTTGATATTCTCTACAACTTGTATTTCGTGTCTTACTATCTTGTGAATTAACAGACACAAGCTACAGAAGTATCTCCATTCTTTAGAAGGGTAACAGTCTGAAATAATCGAGTACTCGCTGGTGCAAACACACAGGGTAAATCACACCTGAAAGAGCCGCAACACAGTTCACTGTCACTTTGGACTCGGTGGCACTTGGTGGTCCCAGCCAGCACAAAGGCCAGGCTGTCTGCGGGCCGTCCAGAGGAAGAGCGGCCTGGTTTCCACAAGCTGCTTTGACCAGAATAATAAATTAGCTCCTCTCTCTGCAGGCTTTGGCGCCAGCAGGTTGGGGGCCCCGTGCCATGTGCGGGCCACAGCATCCTCCCCCGTTCTGGTTCTGGGGGTGGGAGGCAGACAGATGTGCAGGAGATGGGCACAATTACGGAGAAGATTCCTAACTTCAACACACTGCAACGAAGAATAATTGATAAAATAACAGGGATAGCTCTCTTTCGTACTGATTTTTTTTGCTGCTGGTACCCTGAAACTCTGAACACACAATAAACCTCTGCGGTCACGCTTTTAATTATGTAAACCAAGAGCGACTAACCGTACAGTAAAAAGGTCTTTAAAAATGTTTCTTTCAAACCGTGGTAGAGAAAAATTGTCATCAGATCCGATGACAGGGTGCAAAATTCCCCATTCTCAACCACGCAAATAATCTTGTTAGAAAATCCAGCTCAAACGCAATGAATTAAAGATTAGCAAAATTTCAAATGCAGCAGCCTTCCACCGAGCGAAAGCCAAGCAGAAACCCGTCCCCGCTCTTCGCTGCCACCTCCTCGTGACAGCAGCGCAGCCGGGCAGCTCGGGGGAGCGCAGCGAGGGGCTGGGAGCAAGCCCCTCCACGCCGCCGCGCACGGCTGCTTGCGGAGCACGCAGCCGGTTCAGGGAATTACAGCACTTCCAGTCCAAGCGAGGTGAGACGCGCAGAGAGGAGACAGTGGCTGCTGGTTTCCAAGGGATCTCAGACAAGGCACTTCCTCCTCTGTGCCTCAGCTTCCCCATCATCGAAACAAATCTTGACACCGACCTGCTCGGTGAAGCGTTTTGAGGTAAGCTACTGACAAGTGTTACTATATAAAGGAAAAAAGTAAATACTCCCTCCCACACACGTGTTTGCAGATCTTTGTGCACTTTAGTTAGCTCATTAGCACCGGTTTCTGCCTAACCATGATACGGAGCAATCTTGCTTTAAAAACAAGCCACCATCAGTAAGTGCTGAGAATGAGCGAGAGCAGGACCCAATGGAAAGTGCAACTGAAAAAAAAAGCGGACTACAGAACAGATGGCTAAAAAAATACCTGGAACCCAAGAAATTATACTCAAGCAGGACATGCACATACTTTTCCTTTGATATAGCTATGAAAGCTTACATTAATACTAGTTGATTTTATAGATTTACACGCAATTAAGAGAAAGCTTTGCTGAGAAAGTTCTTAAGTACCTTGTCCACCACCAAACACAGCACTGACAGGACACCCATCCAAAGTGGTTTTGATCATACAAAAAGTGGGTTTTGGCTACAACTACCAACATTCAGGAGAGAGGCTTCAACTGCCCTAAAGTCTAAATGTCTAACTGTCAGCAAGAACTGTTAAAGGAAACCAAAGTCCAAGATGAACTGCTCCGTGTTTAAATGCTCAGCTCTAATGACTCGTGGGTGGTGGGGCCGGTACCCAGCGGGAGTTCCCGGGGCGCTCCGAGCGCCGGGGGCTCGTGGCACAGGCTGCAGTCCACGACACGCTGCCCATGCCACGCGGGAGGCTCTGCCAACGTCGGCACGGCAGAACAGAGACAAGTGTCCCCATATAGCTGCTCCTTTCTTCCTAAGGCACCACCTTAAGGGGCCACCTGACAGCAGCCTGCAACCACAGAGTCCATTAGCAATGAACTAATAACCAAGCATCTTTATGAAGTTTAACTGCTTCGTTCATTTTCTTCACTATCTTGGAGATAAATATTCACCAAACACAGCCTATGAACTCGAACTTCGTAACAGAGCTCATCTGTGGTCCCTGAACAGCACGCAGTCCCAACCCTCCTCGTGCTTTATTGCTCCAAGTCAGTTTTGGCTTTCAAGTCCTGATTTTATCTACTTGGAGAGCTCTATGAAATTACCATAATTAGAAAACAGCTGTAACTATTTAGTCTTGTAAAGCAAACATATCCAACTCTTACTATTTCAAAGCAATGCATCCAGTAACTGCTTATTGCAAACACAGCAAAAGTGTGCTGGCACGTCGTGTTATTCCTTTTAACTGCTACAGCAGTTTGCTTCATTCAGCTCTTCTTACACAGCTAATAAAAATAACAAAATGGTAAGACAAAATGGTTTCAGACAGGATACAGGCCTAAGCTATCTCACACTGATGAATGATCAGGAGCCCTGAACATGGAAGTCCTGCCTTGAGAAAACACTGGAGAACAACTTTACTGTGCTACAGAAAACACTTCCAGACTCTGCATCAAGATGCAGGACAGAGTTTCTTGTTCAGATTCAAAACCTTGAGAGCTTGAAATCACAGCAAGTACTAAAAAATGACCATGCTGTTTTTAATGAGGAAACGCACTGGCTTAATAGCAGCAGTGAGAGGCCTCAGTGGCATTCCTTGCAGGTTAAACCACAAAAACGCACCTGACTGAGTTACATCCTCTCATATAATAAATACCCTCCAACTAAGAGCAAATTGGCTCTGCTTCATTACCTTTTACTAGTTTTCTACTGTTATGAAAGAACAAACCATACATAATAATGAGTAATGAATACTTTGGGGTTGAAAACTCACAGTTGCCAGAGGTTAAAGATCATATACAAGATCACGTAAACACTGAATTTGCATCTACAGTAGCACAGTGTTTTTACAAAGTTGGACATTATTCTCAATTTCTGGCTACACAATAATAGCTAAAGGAAGCCACAGTCAAAAGTTGTTTTTTTGGGACATGGGTAATCTAGCAACATTCTCTAATAGAGTTTAATATAAAACTGGTGAAAAATAGAGAGTTAATCTCTTTCCATTCCTGTAGGTCCTTGTCTATTAGGGCAGGGGACAGGAGAGGGGACAGGGCGGAGGAGAGTGGCCCTGCAGTCGTGGTGCCGCAGGGCAGAGCGGGTACGGGTCTGCTGGAGCCGCGACGGCGCTGGGAGAGGGCACAGCCCCGCACACCGCGAAGCCGGCCAGCTCTGCTAACGGCGAGACGAGTCTGAGGGCAGTGCGTGCGCAGGAGCGAGGGCGTCATTTTTAGACCTTCAAACAAGCAAGGCTGAAGAGAAACTTGAGCCTTGATCTCCCATATCTAGGAGCCCTTTTTTAAAAAAATAAAAAATGTAACAATACAGTCAAAATAGGAGCTTTAGTTTACTCATGAACTGTGAAATATGTACAAGTCAATTTAGCATTTGTGGCCTAAAGCATTCAAAGTATTTGCAATTCCTGTAAGCCTGAAGAAGAAAAAAAAACAAGGGGGGCGAGGGGGAGATTTTTACAAGTGCCTAGCTGAGTCCAGATAAGCCTTGTATTTCCATATTTGATATTAACTGACAAATCCAACTTCTAGCTCTTGTTACGTGACTCAAGAGACTCTGATGATAGCCATAGCACGTTTTTCGGTTAAAGCATTCTGAAATTCCCTGTCCCTGAGACAGGCCCTTCTATGGACATGAAATATCTGACATTACACCTTAGCCATGACAGAGGAACACTGTTAAACCTGGAAGTGTTCCTCTACAGTTAAGAAACACTGGAAACAAGGCTGCCTGTGGAACTTTGAATTCGGTCTCCCGATTCACAAAAATTTAGTTACGTTATCCACAGTCTGTTGGCGTGAATGGCCTGATAGACTTGATCCCAGTTGTTAAAAAATTTTACGTTAAGAGATATGGTAGCGAACCCTCTGCCTTGCTCATTGGGGAGCGGAGATCGGTGACACGCGAGGCTGAGGATCGCAATGCCCCAGCATCTGATCTACGGAGGGGAGAAGCGCTCCCCCCTGCACCTGCAAGTCAAAGCTGTGCTTTGGGGGCATAAAGTCCTTATTTAAAGACAGAAAAGCCTGCGTGAAGGGGTTACTGCTGTACGACCTCAACGCACACAGCTGAACATCACCTCTGGTACAATAACACACAGCAGTGTGGCCACAGCCAAGGAAGTCATTATCTAGCTATTGCTACTGAAATTTTAACAGAGTTTAATCCAATGCATAAACTAGGGACAGGAAGAGACTGACCTGCAATTATCAGTCAGGCACGCGCAGCAGAGTAACTCCAGGACTGGCGTTTTGAGCTCTTCATCGTTAATTACACTGCAGGGTCATTCCAAGTAATTCTTCAAGGGATTTTTTCTTAAACCCTTACAAAGTAACGTAGGAACACTTGATCACCAGCTGGGTAGGCAGCTTTACATCCTCCCTACTACTCTGTGTCCCTGAAGTAACTGGAGGAAGGATGTTCGCAGGCCCCAGCGCCGTTCGGTGTCTGCGTCCCATCCCGGCTGCCTGCAGGAAGGCTCCGGTGCCCAGCGGCGTGCGACCTGCCCTGCTCCCGGGCTGGGACACGAATACCCAACCCACCCCAGCAACCCTGCCTGAGAAAAAAGCACCATCGGACAACAGGCCAAGATGTAAACTCGCAAAGGCTGCTGGCATCTGCGACAGACCGCTCTGGTTAATCACCCTGTCTAGTTAAACAAACAGGATTAAGTCCACTAAAATACTTAATAAACAAACTTTCTGAGTAGCTGGGTTTTGGTGGGTTTTTTTTGTTTGTTTGTTTGTTTTCCTTCTTCTTTTGAAAAGGATAATAAAGAAAGTTTCCATGCAGCAATACCAAGATGACCATTAGCTTTGGGTAAACTTTTAACTTCTGTATTGCTACAAATAAAGGCTCTAAATACTCACAAACACATTAAGCAACATGGCAAGCTGCATTAGGGAAAAAACCCTCTGTGCCTGCACACTTTACTCCAAAATGGCAATTTGCTATGAATGCTACATGCAAAGATAGTTACCAAAATCAGTAAAGATTTACAATAGCTCCAGCTCCAAAAGTGCTCCCGCCCCAAACACCAGGCCCAATGCAGCTGCAGGAAGTACAAGGGATGGGGAAGAAGGGAGTGAAAAGACCCTTAAGTAAATAAATAAATCAACAAAAACCCTTTCTATGCACCCCTATGGCCCCCTCCCTTGCTAACAGCTTCCTGGATGCTCTTGCAGCTTCTTTTTCCCCCGTATTTTTTTCCTGCAAACTGACAGTAAGGCTGTGAGCCTGCGTACCCGGCACTTTACACAAGTGGGTCAATAATCCGATTTGCATATTCTGTGGATACTCTGTCATTTGCATAACATCTAGTTCATCAAATCATCTCATTTCTTGTTACGCACTAAGCTCTTCCCTGTCACACAAAATGCTCCACATGCTACACTCACAATCTGTTTTCACCCTCCTCCCACCAGCCACCTTCCCTCCTCGGTTTCAAGGTATGTCTCTGCGGTAAGCGACCTTTTACTGAACAGAGGATGGGAGTCTGAACTAAAATATTTAAGACTTGAGCTACCAGTAACTATTCACAGTGAAGAGATGAGGCATAACAACCAGCATTAGGACTTCACTGAATTCTGCCTCCTTATAAGAAGGTTTTTTCCCCCCCCTCACTCGCTATGATGTCTGACTATCAAGGGCATGGTAGGACATACTTGCTTACAAGACTTATCTTGATACCAGTGGATTGTTTTCAACTGCAAATACTATTTTCTGCTTCCAACATTAGAAACTAGAGGAAACTCTGCAAACCCTGGGATTCTGCAACATCCTTCCCCGGTAGTGCCTGCTTCCACCTCCAACACGCACACAGATTTTGGTGCTGGGCGTCGTGCAGCGTGGTGTGCAGGGTGACGCACCGGAGTGCAAAGCACAAGACAGCGCGCTCCCGAGCCGCCCGGTTCGCTCTGCAGGGCTCAGGCTGATGCCAGGGACAGTTACACCACGGGAGCCGGAGGAGTTTCCCAACTGCAGACTGATTTTGCTGCACACAGCGGCCGCGTGGCACTGCCGCAGCAGAGCCGGGCTGGCACAGCTGCCCCAGGCCGTCCTTCCAGAGCTGCTGCGTGACGCTGGCAGGGATCCTGCTCGCCTTCACAAAACGCTTACACATTTCTCCAGCCCAGCAAACCCACCGCAGCATGCGACACGCTGAGCTGCTCCTGAACATGCCGACAACCTTGTGCCTTTTTGCTCCGTACCCACACCATCAGCGCAAGTCCAGGTCACAGCTGTTGCCACCCGAGAGCTAGGAGTGAACAGCTGAGCTCTGAACAAGGACACCATTTACTGCACAAGCCCAAGGAAACAGCACCCGCAACCACGGCTCTCCTGACGGGCAAACTGTCTTCTCTTAATCACCTCCGCGAGGTATTTGGGGGATTTTCTGCAAAATGATTGCTCTGTGTTTGTTCTCCTCCTTCCCTAAACATGATGCCCAGTAGGCTGGGTATCTTTTCTCATAGATATTTTATCCCATTACAGTATTCCCTATTTTCCCTATTTTCAGGGACACTCCTTCCAACAACTTCGGTGGCCTAGAGCCTATACTGACCAGTCAGTTACAGGAGTCACCAAAAGCATTCAACTGAGGAAATGTTGCCAGCTTCATACGTTGTATATCTGCAAAATGTGATTGTCTTATTACTAGGGGCTAAACAAAATAAAACACAGTCTGCAAAGCCATAGCATTTAGAATAACTCACTATGCAGCCACGGAGATTATCAAGATTCTTAAAGGTTATGATCAAATAGTTTAATGAAAGGCAAGATTCCAAGATTTTATGAATGTTCATGAAAAAAGACAAACATGCTGGAAGAAAAACTGTGAACTGTTTAGTAATCACACAGGTAGGGTGGTAAAAGGTTTTAAGTATATTACAGTGAAGTTTCACCAGTACATGCACTGATAGCCTGACTGTTGCAGATCAGACACCAATTACAACAAAACTCTATGACTGTAGTCCATCTCAGAAAGTTGTGTTTCCTATTCAACTCCATCTATAGCACACTAAAAAATTGTTTTAAATCACCTTTCTCTTTCGACCCCATTCAAAGCAAAGTAGCTGACCTATTTTTAGGTTTGAAGTCACAGACATCACCTAAGATTTCACTATGACATAGGACTCTGGGCCTTTTCAAGCACAAGCACGTCTTCTTTCAAGCAAAGATGCTTTCAGCAAAATCAGCTGCGACCAACAAGTGGAAAGGGACTTTGAGAGTAAAGCTCAGAGAGCGCCACCAAACTTGGAATAAATGGGGCTTAAATATACCTATCAAAATCTGTATTACAAATGGGTAGATATCAATCTACAGCAGCAGTGTCTATGGCTACTGATGGGCATTTGATCAGTGCCATGATCTCGATGGCTTCCTTGCACAAAGAAGAAAGACTGCAACAACAAATGAGGAAATGAAAAAATAATTTCATCTGTTACTGGAAGCTCTACCCTAGCTCCCACCCCCAAATCAAAGCATGTTTTAGATAGAGAGTAAGCATAACCACTCGCCGTCCATTCCAACTCTAAGCTTAAACACGCGATCTCAGATGGCAGCCAGCTCTTTGAGTGCTCCTTCTCTTCTCAAGGCAAAAAGCAAAGCACAGTTTGTACTTTCTCTGCTCCAGAGGTAAGACAGAGCTGCAGAAAATCACCACGTGGCCTCTGTCAGCCCCACTACACACACTCTCCCATTCTCCTCCAAAAACGGGGGGGTTCTTCAGCACATGGGAGTATCCTTCAACTTTCAAGGCTTCGCAGTCCTAAATTAAGCCACAGAGGAGCTGCCAGTTCCAGGCTCGGTTTCCCGCGGTCCTGCTGCCCTCAGCCCCATCCGTCCGCCCGGACCCCAGACCCCGTGCCTGGCACAGGCGGGTGCGGAAGGGGATGGCAGTGGCAGCGCTGGTACAGGCACAGGGACAGCCGAGAAGGGCTGGGAGCAGGCACGAGGTAGAAACCCTGTCTGAAGGGAGCTGACCTTCAAAACACTACAGACCAAGGAAAGATACTCCTGGCCATCTTCATGTCTACAAATTAAAAAAATTAATTCAGTGATGTTAAGTCAAGAGGCCATATGATGCAAAATTTGATGACAACTATAGAAGGAAAAAAACATTCACTGGGGCAATTCTCAAACTGCCGTATTTCAAGACGGCAAGTTCCTGAAGCTTAGCTTTTAGAGCTGAATGAAGCAAACAATATTCACCACTTCCCTACAGGACAGGTACTTTTCTGGCTTCACAGAGGAAAGCTGAAAACACAAATTGAAGGAATCCCAAAGCCAGAGCACACAAATCACAGATTCAGTTACTCTGTGCTCCTTCTGAAGAGTATCACTACTTGACAACAGATGCTCAGAAGAATCTACACCTTCAAACAATCACCACCTTACCCTACGCCAAACCAGAGGCAGGAGGCTCAGGGAGGTTAAACCTCTCAGGTTGCCATCACGAGCCCACGTATGCTTCACGCACCACCTCTGGGAGTGGGATGGAGCACAGGGAGAAAAGGAGGAACATGGGAGGAGGGCTGACATTTATTTCGTTCTACTTTATAGGTTAATTTAAAATAAGCTAACTTTAAAGTTCATGTTTTAATCCACAGAAGAGACAGAACATCATGTTCCTCAATCATGTGGTGAATGTTTTTTATGATACCGTGTTTTAATTCGATGATGTGCTTTCATCGGTTTGTGAAGCATTCACAGACAAGTGGATGGGTCTTTCTGAAGCCTCCTCTTGTTCCTAAAGCAGCTCACTACTAGAGCACTACTGGAGACGCCGACTTCCTTTTTCTACTACTACTTTTTTTGCAAAAACTGGCTGGCTTTAAGCCTTCTTATTTATCTACACATAACAAAAATACAATGCCTACGGCTTATACCATAAGGAAAAGTGTTATGAAGCCTGAAAACGAATGCCATGTATTCACCCATTGGATCAAATAGAAAAAGCAGAGCAGCGAGGAGGAAAAGCTTCGCTATGTATTTAGTGATGGGAAACAAGCAAGTTTCTGAGATCCAGGCCGCTCTTTCCTCCTAGGAGCCTGCTGTCAGCAGCGCATCATGGCTGCTGCCTATTCCAGTGCTGCATGATGTGCATGGGAAAGGCTCTGCCACCACCTCCTCTGGGGCACATGCCAGAGGCCAGTACCTATAAATATCTGGAACTGAGTTCAGCTGAACTCTTCCTTCATCTTGTTTTGGTTTTCCTTGGGGGAAAAGCAGCAATAATAGTGAACAGCTAGAAGATTACTCAGTATTTGATAGTTATATCAGTTTTAAACTATCAAGTCAGATGTCATCCAAAATGTGGGCTCTACTTTTACAAGACTGGAGACCGATGAATCCAAGGAAGACACATCACGCAAAACTCAGCTGTATCAACTGTGTTGTCAACAAAAGCGATCAAGTAATATGCTGCTTTACAGGCTGCTACATTGTAAGCTGTCATTAAAAACACCCCTGGAAGTTTATTTAAAATATTTTTTCCTGTTTTTATTTCTTGGACAAACAGTTTCATTTAACAGCATTAGATCTTCCATATTTTTCATGGTAATAGTGTAGGATATTTGTAGATTAATGGCAGAAGTTAAAATTTTAGCATGTGACATTTGAATGTTATTTTAGTCCTCCACATGCTACCATATTCTCAGAAATGCATACAGCATATTAGCAGTGATGATACTTAAATTAAGTGACTTATATTTACCTACCATAGCAATTAAAATCCCATATTTTAATTTACTAAAACTTAAAAACAAGCCCCAAAACTGCTCCTTCATTGATATGTTCTTTGATATCAATTCAAAGGCATGTTTCTATTGTAGGTTTAATTTCTAGAAACATTTTAAACAGAGTGGTAATTGCGCTTCCTTTTTTTGTGGAGATCATTTTGACTGCTTACAAAAGGACTTAATCCTCAGAAGTTATGCAAACTGTATTGACACAACTACATATGCAAATTGAATTCCTCAGAAGAATGGAAAAAAATTGTGGTCTGCGGTTTATCTGGGTTTCGAGTTTACGAAGAAGTATTAAGAGACATTTTCCAGTACTTCTGACGAACTTCGATTTGCAGAGGTTTTCAACAAAGCATGCAGAATTCAAACTAAAAAAAAAAAATTCTGTTGTACATTTGCTAGGTTGCTACATAACCTAATTCAGGACTGTGCTGCACTATTATTGGTACAAGCGTGTTAGTCTCTTCCCTAAGGAGCTTTTTATAAAGTTTTATTCCACTTCCTACTGCATTTGTGAACACAGTGTAAACAGCCATCATCCTGCCGCACGCACAGAAGAGAGGAAGGAGGGTTCAAGGCTACTGAGCAGCACTGTTCCTCAAAACACGCCGAGGACTGCTGCTCTGTTACCAGCAACCAGCAGAACTGCTAAACTTTATTTCCTCCCCCCACCCACCCTCCTTTTTTCTTTTAAATACAGCTTTCTCCAACTGCAGATATGGAGGGCAGTGGCACAGAGAGGGAGGGTGGACGCAGCAAAACTACTGCAGCTGAGGAAGGGGCTCAAGCCTCCTCCAGCTACACTTTGGCTAGCTGGGACCCTGGACTTCACTGGCCACAGGGGAGTGTTAACGAGTCATTTTCTGCTCATTTTGAACATTGTATAGAAAATATTCACTGGCCCAAAGACAGACCAGGTCCAGTTACATGCCAGTGGTCTCAGCTCTAGGATACCAGCGGGTCGTTCCTCTCCCCTCCTCTTCCCGTTGTCCACAAACCCTCTGGAGGCCTTTTTGTGTGCTCACCCCACTTCACGAAACAAGTGAACATGTAAGGTGTCTCCTTGATAAAGACAGACAAATAAGTCATATGATGCTGAAAAATATGCAGCAATGTGAAAGAACTTTCTATCTATTTAAAGGTATACTGAATTTTCTTCACAGAAGGAATCTCTCCTGAAGATTTGGAGATGGTTTAAATCAGAATTAGCTGAAAGCCTGCACAGTGTGAGCATCATGTACATATAGCAGTAATCAATCAAGATGGAAGAAGAAAAATAAAACAGATGCATCTTCTGTGAAGTCAAGAGATAGTGAGGAATGTAAGAGTGGTTATTGCATCTTCGATTTTTGCAAATCCACTAAACTTGCCACAAAAAGCTAACTGCAGTATTTGACAGCATTGCATAGGCTGCACCAGTAACCTGATCAGATAAATAATTACAGGACTTTTTCAGTTACAAAAAAGCAAAAGATAAAACGTTGCTAGTAATTTTTTCTGTATTCAGTTTCCCCTTAAAACTTGAACAGCAGAATATTGTTGCTTTGACCATTTTTGTATAGGAGATGTGAAAACGAATAAAGGAATCTCAGACTCGCTCCGTTCTGGCAGATGCGATCCGAGCTGTCAGAGTGAAACGTCACTCAGTGCTCAGCAGGGATGACACCTTTGTGGTCCACCACTGCTCATTTCCCATTGCTTCGGTAGCTGTTTCTGCATGAACTCAGCAAGTTAAACAAGTCTCTACTGCAATAACACAATGTGTTAGAGTGGCTCTTATGCTTAAAAAAACCCAAAATAACCCACACCTGAAATTTGCAACACATAACATCGGTTCAGTTTCAGTATTTTCGCATTGCCTGAACAAGAAAACCCATGGACAGCAGGCCCTATATATTACAAACCAACACCAGAAGTTGTTAGATTTCAGTATAAATGTAAACTGGACTTGCCAACAGGGTTATTTGTTTGGTGGGGTGTTTTTTTTTTTTTTTTTTTTTTT
>Ga0065711_1045608_pt1 | contig 13364 bp, 7 predicted proteins | sample Hoacrofraction12_FD_59098 | JGI IMG/M metagenome (GOLD analysis project Ga0065711, IMG submission 59098) | Hoatzin crop microbial communities from Cojedes, Venezuela - Epithelial fraction 12 v2 (version 2) | ecosystem: Host-associated > Birds > Digestive system > Esophagus > Crop | place...
GGAGAGGCGGCTGCGCGGGCAGAGGCGCAGGAACAGCCGGCTCTGGGCCCGGAGCGACGAGACCGTCACCGGCAGCGCCTGGTCCGCACGCCGGGCCGCGCCTCGCAGCCGGGGCAGCAGCAGGGGACGTGCTCGCCGTGTCCCGGCAGAGCTGCAGCGACAGCCCGGCGCTCACAGTCGGCACCCGCCCCGCCTGCCCGGAACCCACCACTGGCCCGGCGCTCATCACCGACACCCGTACAACCCGCCCTGCGCTCACAGCCAACACACCTACAACCCACCCTGCACGCACAACCGACACACCAACCACCTGCCCTGCGCTCACAATTGACACCCGCACCACCTGCCCTGCGCTCGCAGTCAACACGCGTACAACAATCCCTTTACTCACATCGGCACCCGCACCACCTGCCCTGCACTCACAACCGACATGCGTACCACCTGCCCTACACTCACAGCCAACACCTGTACCCTCTTCCCTGCGCTCACAAACACACATTCCACCTGCCCTGCACCCACAACCAATACACCTACCACCTGTGCTGCACTCACAAGCGACACCCGCAGCACCTGCCCTGCATTCACTGACTACACCCACACCACCTGCCCTGCACTCACAACCAACACACCTACAACCTGCCCTGCGCTCACAACACCTCTACACCCTGCCCTGTGCTACGAGCCGACATACATACCAGCTGCCCTGTGCTCAGAACCAACACGCCTACCACCCGCCCTGCACTCACTGCCGACACCCGTACACCTGCCCTGAACTCACAGCCAACACCCACACCCCCTGCCCTGTGCTCCCAGGTGACACCTGCACCACCTGCCCTGCACTCACACCTGACAGCCATACCACCTGCCCTGCGCTGAGTCGACACACCTACCACCTGCCCTGTGCTCACAACCAATACCTGTATGACCTGCCCTGCACTCACAACTGACACTCGCACCACCTGCCCTGCACTCACAACCAATACATCTACCACCCGCCTGCACTCACAGCCAACACCCGCACCACCTGCACTGCACTCACAGCCACCACACCTACCCCCTGCCCTGCGCTCACAACCAACACCTGTACCCTCTTCCCTGCACTCACAACCAACACGCATTCCAGCTGCCCTGCACCCACCACCAATACACCTACCACCTGCGCTGCACTCACAACACACACCCGCACCACCTGCCCTGTGCTCACAGCTGACACACCTACCACCCACCACTCTGCCCCGAGTGCAGCCTTTGGCTTAGCGAGGAAGTTCCTTCCTCCAGGGGTGCACCACACCCCTGTTCATAATTCTTGATTATACGCAAGGCTGGGAATGTTCATGGTACATCTGTCTTCTTGTCTGCTGTCAGTACTTGTTAAAGGACTCCATGTGTCAACCTTTTAAATAAAGCTAAGCTGCCCGTTCGTAACTGTTCATTAACAGCTGAACACATGAACTCGTGGAAACAAGGTTACACTGGCTGTCAGTCTCTTGGTGCATCTTAGGTCCTTATCGCTCCCTCCTCTTCTTTTTGGGGATAAATCAGTCATTAAGAGACCCTTGCCAGAAGTCATTAAGGAACAATTTCGTTATATCTAGTTGAGGGAACTGAAAAACAGGGACGGTGTGCAACAGTATGACTTCAAGGTCCTTCCTTCTATTTTAAGTCGTAAGTTTTTGACTTCCCAGTGTTTATAACTTTCTAGCTGGAGATTACACCTTAAATTCTGCACCACTGAATCATCTCTGAAGTCGTGTTATCTTTAGTAGAACTGCTGATGGTAACACTTAAACACTGCCTTACTTCCACTGCTCTCATACCTATCAAAAGGCTGGAATAATAAACTTGGCAACAAGAGACCTTAAAATAGTGAACAGAAGTGCATGACTTCAGGCTAAGCATCTTGTCCACTACTAGAGACAACTGCACAACACCTACAGAAGTTCACAGCTTGCTGTTGGAAAGCACAGAAACATGCCAGCTCACCTCAGATGTTACTCCAAAGGACGCTGTGCCACACCATCAGAACAAAAAAATGCTACCCAAGGAGCAACTACTCCAAATTTCACACGTAACAAAACTGCTATTTCTACTGTTCTTGGGTTAGACAAGGAAAATACTAATGATGAGGACTCCAGCTGTGGAAGCGTGTAAGGAAGTTACAGGAGAGACTGTTAGCCCTGGAAGGCTTTACGAAGCTCAATACCAACAGACTTTGTATACAGCACCCATCTTCTCCTGTCAAGGTTTAACTCCGAGGTGTGCGACACTGGATTTACAAAGGTAAATCAAAAATACGTCCTGAGAAACAGTGAGCCCCCCACTCACCAACGCAGAGGGATTTCACGCTCCTAGCAGCTGAGAAAAGAAAGTGCTCACAGCGTGAAAAAAAGTATTTGGGGGTCTGCCTTCGACACAGGCTTCTGACACAACATGTGATGAGGAGTGGGGCAAAGGAACGACAAATACTTCAGTGACAAAGATGAGACAGGACAACGGGCATTAGATAAGGCTTCCACTTGGAACCAGTTCTTTGAGACATTACGATCAGCAGTTAGGTGCAACTACTGCTCCAAACAGTGCTCAGGCACAGCACATCGCCGAAAGGGATGACGTAGCTGTTGCAACAGACTTCAGCTCCAGCCTGCTGATGATACCACTAACGTTTGCATATGCTCGTAGCCAACATGTATGAATGGAATCCCAGTAGTACAGAAGTAGGACTGAAGTAGTACAGAAGACTTTCCTTATCAGCTGTACTTGATACCAGGAGCAAAGGCTATCACCTGGAATACAGTGCACACACCAGTTTATACAAGTCCATAATCTACAGTTAATCTGCAATTTTCATCCTCAATATTAATTTAAAAAGCCAAGTATGAATCATGCGCAGGCAGATTTTATGACTCATTGCTGCAACAGCTCTAACTGCTAGTGCTGATCCTGCCTGCCGCTGGGAAGTCTGGCATTCCCTCTTGGATCCATTCCTTTGGACAGGAGCCCCTTCACAGATCGGTGCTAGAGAGCGCTCAGCTAAAACCAGTCAAATGAGAGTTTAAGCGTTAAATAAAGGTGCTGTTTTGTCACACAAAGGATAAAATTCCAGGAATTTATTGCTGTATGTATGCTTACTCCATTGAATTTGTCATACAGTAGTCATGAAGTGCCAAATTGTGTGCTACATTTAACCTTTCCTGTATTCCCTTCCAAATGCCATTTTACAGTGGGCATATGAAACAACGCAGCAGCAGTCACAAAATGTGGCTTGAGCATCTCTCAAGAGCTTAAAAATAAAGATTTGTGTACAAGCTGAATAACGAGATGTCAGTTAACAGCTCACTCAGCAACTTTAACAGAAGTATCCTCAGGTGGAAGTTTCTGTGGTGTTAAAACTTACAACTCGGGCTGAACATTCTCATCCCCACTGTAGTAACAAGATACTTGCAAAGAACAAGCACTACGGTACTTAAATGCCACACGCAAGAACCGCTTCGTTTCTATCAGAAGCAAAAATTGCTAATCATAAGCAAGGACAGGCCTAGCAGGCTAAGGCTGTCAGCCTATATTAAAAACATATACCTTCAAGTTTGGCAGTGGAATTCTGTTTGCCACCTTGACTTTTTTTTTTGGTTACATACAAGTACTCTTCCTCCCCTCCCACCACGCAAACTTTATAAACCCCCTTTTATTTTTATTATACCTTCATATTATTTACAGGACTCCTAAAGATTAAGTACAAACTAGTATGAAATTAATGATAGCTTGCTCTTCAAATATGTATCCCATGGCTAAATAAATACCAGGCCAATCCAACCGAGGGATCTGGAGTTATGATTCAGAAGCCTGTGTATCTGTGACTCCAGATGTCTTCTCAGTAACTGCAGAGGACTCGCTCGATCTGTCAACAATAGCTGCCTTAGAAGCTGGGGTAGCGCTATCCAAGGCGAGCGTAGAGGTCTGTTCTACATTTACAGTAGTGCCAGGGTCGATGGAAAAGCTTCCGGCTTGAGTAATGGAGGGAAGCAAATCCGTAGGCACTGTAGATGCCTCTGTGACCAAAGGCAGCAGAGGAACACACTTGGGTGGCACGGATAGAGGTGGTATTCCCATCAGATTCAGAGGCGGCAAGGAGGGAAGGGATGGCAAACCTAAGGAGGGGAGAAAAAAAAAAAAAAAGCAGTGAAGATCTGGAGAGATTCCCTGCTTATAATTTTCACCTTCTCTAATCTATTTACTCTTGGAGAGGAGGGAACTTTTCACAGTCAGTGCAAGCACGATATATGAGCAGCACTGACTCAGCAGGCCAGTTTCAAGCCTCACACTTTTCAGATTTCAGAACTGAAGAATCAGAATAAACTCCAGTTTGCTCCTACCTCTCCAGAGGACCAGGTACTGTATGCATTAGTACTGATGATTACATTTTTTTTCTGGCATTCACTGAAACTGACAGAAACAAGAAGTTAACTAGAACCTTACTCCAAGTAAGCTTACAATCTCTTTTTGCTTGCTCCATATACACCTTCAGCAGTTTTGTTTAAAACCATAAATCTAGTATTAGTTCATACTTTTGGCATTCAATCAGGGTGCTTCAATCTCCTCATCTAGCATACAAGGAAACACCTCATTTTTTTCCACCCATAAAACTATACGCTTTCATTCTTTGCACACTCTCTTTTGAGATCATAAATCAGGTAATAAGATGAAATAACTAAATACAGAAACAGGTTTAGATTTAGTTTATCTAAACACATATTCCTTGTCTACTATCAACTCCATCTCAGGCAAACACTCAATTTCTCCACTTCAGCACTCCAAGAGAGGGCTTTAAATGAGAGTGTCAAGAATCGTCACAGAGACACCCGCTATGACACAGTGTTTCAGTTTGCAGGAGCACGTACCAGGCTGTATGATTTCTGGAACGATGTGTGGTGCAGGTAAATTAAGTTTGGACAGATCAGTCAGGTTGGGAAGCCCTGCTGGTAATGGCATCAGACCTAAGAGAAGAATGGAAAAGTTACAGCTGAAAACTTAAAATTGGGTTTTTTTCTCACTGTTTCTGAGATCTTATAAATAATTTAAGAGTTATTTTTATATTGCTTTACATTTTGATCATCATTTTTACATACAAGAATGCAAATTCAACTGAGTTTCAGCTTTTAAGTTGCACAGTGAAAACAGATACCTATTGCAGGAAGTCCAGACTAGCAAATGCGTAATTCTAACCTTTCACATTTTTCTGAGGAAAGCAAAATCTTATTTCAAGGAATTAGTAGGTTTGCGTTCCAAGTTCAGCTTTTAACACAGGTAATTATTTCACTGCAGGCAGCACTGTACCAGAATGGCAGAAGATAATAATAGGATGAAACATGTAGTATTTATGATCTCTATTATTGATTATTCTATTATTAGTCTTTTCTACTTAGTTCATAACTAGAGTTAAGCACAAAAATATACTGAAAAGACAAAGTAATTTTCGAAGTCAGGAAGGACTGAAAACAGAAAAGAAACATATGATGAACACATGTCCTTCCATCACAGTGTTTGCTATGCAACGTCTTTCCGCTCCTGAACTTCCTGCCTTAGTAGAGCCGCATTTCTGGGACAAGGGCTCTACTCCTACTTTGCATTTCACTCAGAGAAGGCTAATTCTGAAATAAACCGTTGATATTACAGTAAAAAGATGAAGAGGAGAAAAGCCTTAAAACAAGGCCACTGTACACAGATTTTGATTAAGAACCAGTCATCCTCACCTACCTGTGACTTCATTAGCCACAAAGGCTGACACAATCTGACTCAAAGAGCTCTCAGCTCAGCTACGAGCAACTTTGGTTTGAACCTTTTTTAAAATCTGAAAAAAGTTGAACTTCACACACATTCACTCAAATTTTATATCCCCTGTATATTCAAATTTCACTAGTATGGCCATACAAATTGCAAGAAATATTCTAACAGCTTTCAAAAAAGCAATGATACTATTCAGAGAACATGGTGAAAGGAAAATTTGTCTTTGCATGTTTTGGCACAGGGGTGGATAGCGGGCTGGGGAAGAAGAGAACATTAACAGAAGCTGAACTTCTTAGTAGTTTGCTCTTTTACATAAGCAGTACATGACTAAAGTTCTCTGCCCTTGTATGCATGCACTTAGCCGTACTACACATTTTTCCTATGTTAGAGAGCATACCTCCAAACATTACTTAAAACTTTTGGACACATCTTCATCCGCTTGTCTCGTAGCATACAAAACATAAAATACAACTCCTTCAGTGTTTTGGAATGCATGATTGAGTCCTGTACCAGTGCACAACTACACAGTAAAATCCTATGCAGTCCTTATCTTACCTACTGTGAATAATTCTCGAATACTAGTGCTCAAAATGTTTGTTATTATTAGGGAATAATGCACACCACTTTGTAGACAGACTCTTACTTTTGTCATACCAGTTCAAATCACTAAGTAATTCAGAAATAGCAACTGCAACATGCAGTTCTATATTGTTAGCCCTCTATTTATACTAGGAAGAATGATCAAGCCAAGTATTAAAAAGGAGTTTCCTAAAATGGAGGTTTTAAGGGTGAAAGGAATGCAGAAAGAGACAAGACATGTCGTCTCAGATCTCACTGCTGTCATGACCTCTCAGTGCAAAGGACAAACTGGAAACCGTGAAGCTATTTGCAAAAGTATTTTGCAACATACAGCTTATGACATATGGACAGTAACACTATATCAAGAAATGTTGCAAATAGCAGAGCTAATACCTTCCTCAAAAACCCTGAATGCTGCATCTATAGTGCAGGGAGCCCTAAAAGATAAAGGATTTTAAACTTTGTTGCCAACTCAGTCCTCTGTGCCACAGACCTGCTGTGCAAATACTAAAAAAAAAATAAAAAATGTTAACATTGTAGAGGTTGTATAGAGATCTTTAATCTGAAATGTGTAATTTGTATGAAGTTATACTCTCCCACCCCCAAAAAAGCAGTGGAAAAGTCAGCTCTCTTTCCTTGCTCCCTTAAGATTTTTGTTTAAGAAATTTTACCTACTCACCTGGTAATGTAGTTGCTGGGTTAACTGGTGGCACAGAGGTAAGGGACTGACTGACTTGCGGTGGTAATAATGGAACTGTCGGAACACCTGGTGGAGTATACAGGAAAACAACATTAATTTCAAGCATACAACACTTCAGTTCCCTTCCTCAAGGAGTACAAATAAATAATTACTTACAAGAGAACTACTATTTGCCTTAACCATAAAACGTTGATGAAGAAAAACAGTATCCTAAATAATACACGCTGTATTTCTGATAGAAGCTGTCTGCAATAATCTTGCAAGCAAGTAGGGCACAATTACAGTACTCTAGCCTTTGTTGTGGAGAAAAGTTTGGGGAAAAGAAAATATTGTTCTCTCTTCTGCCTCCTATTAAATTGATAGAAACATCTGTGAAAGGAAGAAAGTGAGAAATCCCACGTGTTTCAGAAGCCAGTTCCTTCCACACTAACCTGTACTGAGAACGCTACTGACAGCAGTTGAGGGTGAACTAATAGAAAGTCCCGAAAGGCTCTGCTCAAGGCCTGCTGACCCAGGCGGCACCGTGGCTGAGGGATTAACTGATGACAGCTGAACCTAATCGAAAGGAGAAAAGAAAGTTACATCACTAGGGTGTGTTTCCACAAGAACCAACAGCGGCAGAAAAGCAATACATCATCATAATCCATTTTCACCAAGCCAAAGAAGTGACGACAGCTTACCTCTGTGAAGCCATCTTTCAGGGGACTGAGAGATGCGCTAGGCAGCTGTCCCGGGAGAGAAATTTTCTTTCCCTCTTCAAATGGGCGTGTAGGTATCCTATGCAAATATCCATAACCAATGCCACATCCTAGGCTTTTAAAACATGAACATTTCAAAGTCAGTGAACTGACGTTACAACTACAGACTCCACAGCAAGCAATGTGTGAATGACTCAAGATGCCAACAAGTTTCAAGGTAAGTTCTGCACAACTTTCCCCTCCCTCCCAGATGTTGCCTCATTTTCTATGGAGAAATAATCAATATGAGACAACTGAAAGAAAATTCTGTAGCTTTTAGCAATAAACATTCAGCACAAAATAAATTTCATTGTTATTTAAACCAAGTAGCTATATCAGGTATACAGCTTGGAATTCAACTCACAGTTCTTCTTTGCAGTCCTCTGTTCTGTCTACTGTGCAATACTTCAAGAATATACTACAGCCTAATGACTATTTGAAGCCTAATGCAGAAAACAACCACTGCACTGTGCATTTTTGCACTAGCTAACTTACTGTGTAAATAGTAAATACACATCCCCCATGAGTAACTAAATCTGAATTTCAAGTAAATATATAATATATTATAGCAGAAATGCCTTGGATATAACACCACTCTCTTCCTGTCTTTGTAGAAAACTTTAGCAAGCAGCTTTCAGGCTAGTGCTATAAGAAAGTCATCCCATCCCTCTGTAACATACTGTCTCCTTACCTGCCTTCTCCACCCCAGGCAGAATTTGGAGTAATCACCACTTCCCGACAATTATCTGTGTCTGTGTTGTACACATAAAGTTTCAATGGCTTCGCTTCATGCGTTTCAATAAGGGAAAAGAGATCTTCAGACTGGAAAAGGATAGAAATGAATAAGGGCTTTCTCGTCCTTATTTTATCATTTGGCATTAGAACGATCATCTTCCTAGTCCTAACTTTCTGCAACAGAACCTGGTAACTGCTATGTGCTGCAGTTGTTTCAGTGCTGCTGTTTTATCACGAGGCCAGCTTTACAATGTGCTTTGCTAGTACAAATCACAAGAAATCTGGGACAACCAAAATTTCACATCTTCTATTTGAAATATTAATATTAGAGTACAAAAAAAGTTTCTATCTGACTTCACAAAGACATTTAAGTGCAGTTTTTATTTCCAGAATTGCATTTAAGCACAAAGAAGAGGCACCATGCCAGAGCTCCTTCCTCCCTGCACTAACTTACTTCCATTAGCATTGAACAGAGACAGAGAACTGGGGATGTTTCAAACTGCCCTGGTACAATTTCTTTTTTATTTAGTTTAAAAAAAAATTCAAAATCCTATTTTTATATACTTACCTCATTCATGACGGTATCTGCTCCAATTACATAGTCACTATGAGGTCTAAGTCCAGCTAATGCAGCAGGAGAGTTTGGTTCCACTTCCTAGTTTTAAGATGGAAAGTTACAAAACACTAGCTAATTATCAGGGTGTAGCAGAACAGTTAGATGTGCACTTCACACAGACAAACTGGTCAAGTTTTCAACACAATTAGTAGAATAGTCACTGAACTGGTGAAGTAGTAGCTAGACGAGTCTCTTTTGATATCGTTACAAGGAGTATTGTACAAAACCATGGATTTAAATACAAGATTTGATAACATACTCACAGGCATAGAGTTCTAGTTCAAAAGTCTTTCCAAACACAAAACTCAATGAAGAAAAAACAGCCCAATTTGATCTCATGTCTTGTGTACCCCTCTGCAAGTTACTTCTCAGTAAAAACCAAAAAGTTTAACAGTAAGAAAAATACCTGGAAGTCTGTACGTACCAGAACATGCCATACGTTTTCATTGGCCCCATCAAAGCTGCAGAACCGAATGCTCACGCCCAGAAGGCCCTGCCCACCCCACATGTTGCTGGGGGTCACTGACGTTTCTCTCAGTTCCAGGGTTTTGCTGCTGTACACGAGCATCTTTACAGGCTTTTCCACATTTGCTTTCAACAGGTCCTTGAGAGTGTCATTGTCTTTATTCTGCAAATGTTCAGATAAGAGCTTGGGTCAGTGTTTAACACAGCAAGCATCCAGTCCTACAGCACCGCTTTTGTATTTCAAAGGTCTTGTAAACACTGTGCATTATCAGCACATGTATCTACAGCTATTTTATAATGAACTTGCAGTCCCTTCACAATTCTAGAATACAATTCTGGCAAAAACCTAGGATTTCACAGCAGCAGGTCACACTTTCCAAACGTGAAAGGACTTTTAAACCTGTGATTTGATGCACCTTGCATGTTTTCAGAGGCTTTCTTGAAACCAGCCGTACTGGTGGAAGAGCTTACCCACAGCTGCTCTTCTCTACTGCTATGACCATTCATTGTCTCACTACTACTCTGCTTGAAAACTTTCTCCCGTGATTCCTGCCCAGCTAACAGCTTTGACAACAGCTCTTTCAGTGTGTTTTGACTGAAATGAGTTTGCAAGTTCTCACACAAGCAGTTTTACAGACAGAACTCAGGGCACACTAACACAAGCAGCTAGCAGTGAATCAGTAGGTAGCACTATCTTCTGCTGGCACAGATGTCTGCAGAAAGCATGTCTGTCTGCACCCTTATTCTCCAGCAAAAATTTTAACATTATAACTACAGGGTAAAGGAAATTAATTTCTGATGCTGTTAGGCTTTCTCATTTTAAACTAAGGGGAAATATTTTACATACGTTTAAATAAAACAAATGCATTGGTTTATCTATAAGATTCTCAACACATTGTTTATATTTAAAGTGATAAAATAGCAATACACTTACCAATCTTGAACCATTAATGGACACGATAAAATCAAAGAATGGCTCCAATCCAGCTCTATGCCCCGGTGAGTTTTCTTGTACCTAACAAAGTTAAACAAGAATTTAGCAGAAGTGTACTAATGCTGATTCATAGATTAGAACTATATTTCTGCTTGCACAAACTGTAGTTCTCGAAGCTATTGATATTTGTATGTATGATTTTTAAACGTTCAAGTATAATCTTTTGCACCAAAAAAATCCTTCCCTTAAAAAAAAAAAGGACAGAGAGAGAGAAACATTTTAAAAGAATCAGTAATTTATAAATTATTGAGGAATGACACAACAGCAGCCACTCCCTGGGACAAATACTGCTTCCCATCTGCAGCAGATAAATTGTAGATATTTATTTCAATAAAGGAGATTATGGTCAAAGGACAAGCTTAATGAATTCTCAAAAAGTAAGTTAAAAAGCAGTATCTTTCCAGAGAAGTACTAATGTTGCACCTTGCTTTTTATCTTATGCTTACTAGAGGAAAAGGAGAGTCAAATCTCCATAAGCAGGGGCTGTTCTCATGATTAAACATCACCTGCTGACATTCTTGAGTCACAGAGGGCTTCTGTACAACCAACGATTCGTTAACATACCAACAAGCTGCAAGAAAAGGGACACATGCAATTTTGCAGCCAGGCAGCTCGAACAATTCAACCACTCCACTAGGACAAGTATTGGATACACACTGCTCCCAGAAGCCTGAAGTATGCTTTTAATTCCAAATGGAGTAACAGACATTTTGAGAGTGTTGTTTTTTCACCACTATATGCACTGCCGACAGACAAAAGTAACTTCAATATGGCTATCAGATTTTTCCTACAGCCTTCGCAGCAAAGAATATATTTTTTGATTTGTAAGCTGATTCATTTTACCCACCGGCTTCTTCGTTTATGTGCTACATTCATCTTCCAAAAAGATCTAAAAAGCATTGCCCTTTACAGTGTGGTTTCTAACACTACATGTTATTCCATCTGACAAAACTGGTACAAATCTGCTAGTTTGTTCAATACCGGTCTGATTCTGCAGGAATTGAGTTTTCTTAATATGACTCATCTAGAACAAAATATTGTAATATGGAAAAAAAACCACCCTTGATAACTACTAAAACTGTCCTCTTAAGAATCTATTTATCTCTGCCCAACACACTCACAAAATCAGAGCTTGGAAAAAACTCATATTACTTGTGGGTAGCTTTCTGTAACAGATGCCAGAAGCTTAGAACATCAGTGTCTCATAATCTAAACATTCATTAAACAAAAAATAATTTGGAATCAGTAGTTCCAGAGACACATCACACACACTGACTGCTGTCCAAGATTTGTAAAACAGCAAAAAAGTATGAAACCAACATTATCCCGAAAGTAATAAAAGTCACCGAGGCAGCAGTAACACCCCCAAACCCCACATTTATAATTTCTTAAGTGTCTCTTCAAGATGCCTGCATGCTCCTTGGAAATAACTTCCTACAACTGGGGTACAGATAATCTCCCTGGGTGCCAAGTATTAACTCTACAGAACCACTGCTCTCAACCACCAAAGTACCTTGCAGTCCCGCTAACTAGATCCAAACTACTGCCTTGGTGCTACTTCCTCAATTTCTCAGTTCAGAACGCCAAGAATAACTAGAAATCAGAGAGCAAGCTGCGCACCACGTATTAGGGTGAAAGTACAAGCTAAGCTCCGTGTAGCAGACCCCTGACACTAGATGCACAGAAACTCCCAGGCACGTTGAGGATGTTGCTTTGACTTCAGTGCACTGTTCCTAGAGCTCATTTTTAACTTTAAACTTTCAATAATGTAGAGCTAACTCAGAACAGCCTCCACAAACACAAATTTTAGCTTATGAGAAAAGCCACTGAGGCGCTCAAATACACTATGTGAATTATTCTTCTGCAACATAAGAAGTTACTTACTAAGTTGGGTATTCAAGGCCTTCCTGCCAAAGAAAGGTTAAACGAACAGTTTCGTGAAAGCAAAATTAAAGAACTCTGGTTTCCTATGGACATGCTCCATAATTGCATTCTCTGGCTTGAAGTTTCTCTTGTATTTAAGTCATTCAAAACATCCTCTTCTCTCATATGGTTTTTGTAGTAGTGAATGCAGGATGAGCTTGAGCTGTCTGTTGCTCTTCCCTCAGTTTAGTGAGGTGACGTGAAAATACTTTAATAGCCTCTCTCTCTCTCATTCCACCACCTATTGCGTGTGACATAAGAACTTACATTTTATGTTTTTAATGAACCTGACATAAAAGCTTTACTCAAAAATGAAATCAGCAGATGATTTCAGAAGTTATGGGGAAAACAAGGATTTTAAAGACAGAACGTGCCTTTCTAAACCTCAACATTAAAAAAAAAAAAATCTGTAAATCCAGCAAGCTGATACATTTATTCAGATAACACATGAGATTGTTAGGACTGGATATATGTTACAGCCTTAAAATAATGAAAAGCCGGACTTCATTCACATGGTCCACTCTTTATTCAGAGATTTTCCTCCATTTCCAAATTAACTTGTAAGAAAACAAAGAAATCCCCTACACCCTGAAACAGTAACCTTCCCCCATGACCTTATTATGAGGGCTATGAGGATGATGAGGGGACTGGAGCATCTCTCCTATGAGGAAAGGCTGAGGGAGCTGGGCTTCTTCAGCTTGAAGAAGAGAAGGCTGAGAGGGAACCTAATAAATGCTTATAAATATCTCAAGGGTGGGTGTCAGGAGGATGGGGCCAAGCTCTTTTCAGTGGTGCCCAGTGACAGGACAAGGGGCAATGGGCACAAACTGAAGC
>Ga0065711_1009797_pt1 | contig 13363 bp, 11 predicted proteins | sample Hoacrofraction12_FD_59098 | JGI IMG/M metagenome (GOLD analysis project Ga0065711, IMG submission 59098) | Hoatzin crop microbial communities from Cojedes, Venezuela - Epithelial fraction 12 v2 (version 2) | ecosystem: Host-associated > Birds > Digestive system > Esophagus > Crop | place...
ACAGAACTTCCTGTGCTTCAGTTTATGCCCATTGCCCCTTGTCCTGTTGCTGGGCACCAATGAAGAGAGTCTGGCCCCATCCTCCTGACACCCATCCTTAAGATATTTATAGATGTTTGTAAGGTCCCCTCTCAGCCTTCTCTTCTTCAGGCTAATCAAGCCCAGCTCCCTCAGCCTTTCCTTGTAGGGGAGATGCTCCAATGCCCTCATCATCTTTGTAGCCCTCCAATGGACTCTCTCCAGTAGCTCCTCATCTTTCTTGAACTGGGGAGCCCAGGACTGGACACAGTACTCCAGGTGGGGCCTCATTCGGGCAGACTAGAGGGGGAGGAGAACCTCCCTTGATGTGCTGGCCACACTCTTCTTAATGCACCCCAGGATCCCTTTGGCCTTCTTGGCAGCAAGGGCATGCTACTGGGTCATGGTCAACTTGTTGTCCGCCAGCACCCCCAGGTCCCTCTCCACAGAGCTGCTTTCCAGCAGGTCAGTCCCTGGCCTGTACTAGTGCATGGGGTTGTTCCTCCCCAGGTGCAGGACATAGTAAACAGTCTAGTAAACATTACTTTGGCAAAAATGCATGCTGTTTTCTTAGCCTTTTCGAAATCTCAGAATGAAAATGAGTGTCTGGTAAATACGAAGGGGCTGACCAAAGTAGAAGACAGATGGTGCTTTTCTCAGCACAGCTTTGCAGCAAAGGAGTTAAAAATAAAGGTTGCAGTATTATCAGGAGCTCTTGTCTAGCATAAATAACTTAGTGACACTGCTTAATTAAAGCAGTGCTTGGAAATGCTATTTAATCACTACTGTTGCAGCCAAGGATGTGTAATAAGCCAAAGAGGCTAAACAAAAGCATTCTGTGTTCTGATGTAATTTCTTAGGAAAATAATTGGTTATAAGCCTTGCAGACAGAGCAGGCTCCAGAGCTAACTTGCCATGTGACCTCCCGTCTGAAGTATGGCATCAAGAGAGAACAGTTTTGTACTGAACAAGAGGGTTTTCTTGAGAAGGGCCCAGCTTTTTTAGCAGACACCGTGAGTGGTTCAGGGCAATGCTTGATAACCCCATTCTCCCCAGACCACTATGGCAGCTTGAGCAGGGCATCAATGAGGGACCTGCTGTGTTTGGATGCACTGGTGGATTGACCTACCTTGAAAGTTATTCTTGATTTCATCCCTATTAAAGGCTAGTTCAGTGATCTGGTTTCCCTGGGCTGCTCTTTTAGAGACTATTCCTGAACTGGAGGCTTCAGGCTAGCGCAAGTGTCCATGCACAAGGTGGTGCTGGGATTGGAGAAGGTTTGCACTGGGAGAGGGCAGGGCTCTGAAGCAAAGCCATTTTCCCATTTCCGCATGGATTTTTTCCTAGGGCTTAACCAGTATCCCTGAAGGGCTGTGAATCCTTAAATTTGTGAAAGCAGAGCATTGTTTCATGATTATAGAAAAGGTTCAGGAAAGATCAGCAAAGTTGGTTCTGGTCCCTCATTCTCAGAGGCTGCAATATTTGTTGTCTTTGTCGTAGGGTCAGTTGTGTTTCTTGCTCCTATTCTTGCTGTTGGGAGATTGGACCAGAAACCCACTCCTCTGATGGCTTTAAACCTTCTTGCTTCCAGATTAACGGAAGCTATGGTAAGAATATTACAGTTTATTCTTGGGCTGATATTTTCCTGTAGCTACTTAGCCTTCACTGGCAGTAACTCTCACCGACACCTCCTGAAGTAATTTAGAGAGAAATCACTTACTAACACTGTTACCTCTGTCTCTAGTGGGTCTTAGTAGCATTGCAAAGTCTACTGTCTTCCTCAAGTCAGAATGCAAACAAGTTGAGAGCACCACAGGCTTGATGCACTAGAGGTGTTAGAAAGTCCTGACACAAACCTCACATCTGTGTTCGATGGAGCCAGTTTGAGACATGGGCTGTGTTGTCTGTCATGGACCTGATACCTCCTCACACAAACAAACATCTTAAGTGTGAGGAGCACAGGCAGAACTAATGAGCTGGTGTATAACTGGAGCCTTAATTACCAGACTGATACGCTGTGTTTCTGTTATCTTTGCTGGGTCAGACTTGTGGCTTTCTGGGGAAGGCTACAGTATTATATCTGAATTAAAAATGCCTTAAGCTGTTTATGCACACAACTATTTTTTTGTTTGCTTTTGTAGGGGAGAAAAACAGCTTTTGTAAACATGGTGCTTTATAATTATCTTGTGACTGAGTCTGGTGGTTTGACTTGTTTTTCACACAGAATGAACCACTCTGCTCTACAACAATATGCTTCTCGTATGTTGTTACCTGAACTTGTTTTTCTCTTGTGTCCAAAGGACTATGTGGTCAAATACGTCCGTCTTCACTTCCCCCTTAATCATCCTGAATCACTTAGGTATTATTTATTATTGCATTACATCTTTCCTGTGGTAATGTTCTGCTGAAGATAATAGGGAAAGTAATTTCTGTTGTCTCAAAATCTCTCTCCCCAAAGTTGTCTTCCTTTTTCAAATACTTTCCTTCTGGTGTAAGAGCTATGATGTTCTGTTAACATCACACAGAATCAGTGCCTTCACAGTGGCCTCATAATTTATTTGGTGCATACCAAGATGAAGATATGAGGGGAAGATGCGTAGCATTAAGTAGGCGTTCAATCTGACATAATTCTGTGCTAACTTAGTTGTTAACTAGATGGTCCTTGATGGCAGCGTCACTGCCTTTCCTATGCTGACCCATTTCGTATCTGTATGAAAGCAGTGCAGCAGTATTTGTGTTCTACCTGTCCTCCTCCATTTCAGTCCTTCATTCCGTTTGGTCTTTGCTGGCCGATATCTCAAAACAAGGGCCGAGGTAACCTAATTCTTGACTGCAGCAAATGAGCACGATATGTGTTCCTGATGGGGATAACTGGTATAATCCTGTAAAAGCTTGTAAGGCTTTGGAATGTTATTGAATGTAAGGGTAGATGTGTGTGTCTGTGTGTGTGTGTCTGTGTGTCTGTGTCTGTCTGTGTCTGTCTGTGTGTGTGTCTGTGTGTGTGTCTGTGTGTGTGTGTGTGTCTGTGTGTGTCTGTGTGTGTCTGTCTGTATATGTGTGTGTGTGTGTGTGTGCGTGTGTGTGTTAGCAGAGTGGGTGAAGCTTTTCTGCTTTCTCTAGTTCTGGAGCTAAGAAGAGGTTAATTCCTGCGTGTGCTTGCAAGACTTTAAAGTCTTCTAATGTGGTTTCCTGAAATGCAGGACTGTTTTTTTTCATGCGTGTAGCTACATAACAAGCTCTAATTAAGATAGGATTTGCAGTCTTCATCCTGAGCTGAACTGCCATGAAATATCTCCAAAGTTTAATGGGCTGATTGTTAATGAAGCTTGATTTTTTTTTTTTTGTATTTTTACAAAACTTGTTTAGGTGATGAGCTGTTAGTGATTTGTTTACCTTAACTAAATTGCTTAGATCTTTGATATTGGTAACTACTCTGAGCGTGATACCAACTCTCCCGTACGCTTACCTTAAAAGGAGTTAATTAACAGCTGTTGAACTAATGATGCAAACATGAGGTGCTCCAAGAGAATGAACTGGGAGCTGGAGCATTCTCGTTCTGAAATTCGAGTTATCATCTTCCGATGGTGCTAATTTCTATCCAGCTTGGAGTGGGTAGTGGAGCTGATACGGGAAATAGATTGTCTCTTTATGCATTACTCTCTATCTTACACAGAAAGTTAAATATTGGGGCAGAAAATGGGACGGAGTAGTCTGAGCACTTGTTGTAGATACTGCCTCTCTCTTCTGTGTCTCAGAGAATCAGCTGTACGAAATGGAGTTGATCCAACCAAGCAGATGGAGAAACTTCCCAAGAATGGTAGGCTGGTGGTCACAACACCCTTCTGGAGAGAGATACCTCGTTTCAAATTAATATTTCAAATTAGGCAGATGAGATATTTGAACATGAGTATTCACAGCCTGAGTGAGTAGTCAAACCATTATTCTGAGACTTGCAGATTTTGCCATTTAGATTTAAGTTCCTAAACAGCTTAAATGCTTTTCAGAGTTAGTGGGAACTCTCCAGAAACAGAATGGAAATTAAATCCAGCCAGGCAAACTTGATTTCATCTTATATGGCAATATAAATTAATCCACTTAACACCTGGATAGGAGATGGCTCTCATGCGCGGATGTAATATTATCTCAGTTTTTAATGTAGCGGTTTATTTTTTCTCTCTAAAATTCACTGTAAAATTTCATCCACTTGGATAGAAGCAGTACTGAGTGGATAACTACAGAATTTATTGCATTTATTGAGATGAATTTTGCTCATAAAATGCCTATGGACAGGTTGTGACTCCATCAGGGTTATTTGTTCTTTAATTTATTTGACTTAATTTTCTGTTTAGAACTGGGTTTTGTTCTTCTCTGTTATTGTTGGCAGCAGTTCTGTGAGTAACTGATGCCATCAGTTGGAGCTAGATGAGCTGCTGTAGTTACGTAAGTCACAATCTATCACATATGTATCTTGACTGGAGGAAAACAGCTTTGTGATTAGGAGAAATGGAGGCCATGGGATGGAGAGAAGCATTTGACTCTTGGGGAGCAACAGGAAATGAAGAAGCTCAGGAAAATTTTCTTGACCTAAGTGGTATCTAAAATGTCAGTCCTAGACACAGTAGGCTATTTTTATATCTGCTCTGAGTTCAGATGTGAAATGATATCTTCTTTTGCAAATTATTTGTATTACAGTAGTTTCTTCCAGCCCCAATGGGGACTGTTGCCCTTTTTGCTAGGCGCTGTGCATCCTAACAGCATCTCGCTTGTTTGCTTCAAATAGGGCCCACCATCCCATATGTGCTGTATTAGCTACAGAGCCTTGGTGGTTTAAATGTTGAGCACTTTTATTTATAATTATAACTTGAGTACGTGCTGCAGGTTGTTTTCTTGTTCTGGGAAGCAGTACTAAAAAAAAAAGGTGATGACATTCAAGACAGTCATTTACTCCTCAGCTTCCTTCTTTAGGTGTATAAAATAGAGCATAGAATGAATAACCAGAAGTTATGAACCGTGACAAATGTTAATTTGTTGAATTAGTTGGGGGGGGGGGGACAGATCTCAGTAACAAGAGGGAAAAATACCTGTTCTGATAACTTTGGTTATTGCACACTTTTTCCCCTGTGAGTAGCTGCCAGCTGTCTAGCTCCTTGTGGGAAGAGACGTCAGCTCTGCAGCCATTCTGCTTGCAAGATTACAATGATCTATAAGCAGAAATCCTTAAGGTGCTTTCTTGCAAATCTGCAAGCTATTTCACCTTTTAGTTTACGGAACAGCAGCTTCCCCCTTATGCTGTGGTCTCCGACCGAATGTGATTCAAGTCCTAATGGATGGACTTGGATGCTCAGCTCCTCAGTTTTGCTGTGGATCTTCAAGAGCTGAGGCAAAGCCAACAGAGGGAATCATAGAATGATCTGGGTTGGAAGGCAGCTCTAAAGATCACCTAGTCCAACCCTCCTGCCATGGGCAGGAACACCTTCCACTAGACCAGGCTGCTCAAAGGCTGGCCTCGAACACTTCCAGGGAGGGGGCAGCCACAACTTCTCTGAGAAACCTGTTCCAGTGTCTCACCACCCTCATAGTAAAAAAAATTTCTTCTATGTGTCCAATCTAAACGTACCCTCTTTCAGCTTAAAGCCATTGCCCCTTGTCCTGTCACTACAGGCCCTGGTGAAAACCCTTTCTCCATCTTTCTTGCAAGATCCCTTTAAGTATGGAAAGGCCAAAGTAAGGTCTCCCTGGAGCCTTTTACATTTTTGATTACAGAATTTCTATGATATTTTATGACCTGCATTACTCAGACAGGGGAATAAGGGTTTCTCTAGTGTTCTGCAGGTTTTATTGTGCCTGATTTATCCTGTCCTTCTGGTGGTATATCTTCACTTGGCTTTGGAAAGGAAATAAGCTCTGGCTGCCCAAGAAAATGGTTGGCTGCAGCATCCTAAATCCTTGGATTCTCTGAAAAAGCTGTTGGACCAGAGCTCCTGTTCAGCTGCAGAAAGATTAAGATGGAAAAATTCTATGGAAACAGCAGGTGTTTTTCACTGGCTGAGTAACAGCTATTTAAAACAAGGCAGGCAACTGGCATCTAAGAGCTAAGGTCAAAAGGAGAATTGAATCCCCTGCATGCATCTTTAGTGGCGGCTTCATCTGCATTTCTACAATGAGCTGTATAATCTGCTTGTTACTGGGGGACCATGTGTTGTTTTGTTTGTTTTGTGGTTTTTTTTTTTTAAGTCTGAAGCTGTATTCTCTCTGACTGTCTCTTCAGTGATACAGAAAATCATTAATAACAAAGGTGAAATGGATGACTCTTCATGGTGTCTGAGCAATATGATTTTTATGTAGTCTGCAGTACCCATCCCTGGTCTTCTGTTCTGGAAAGGAAAGTTCTGGTTTTTCAATTTACTCATTTGCCTATTAAAACCTAGATGCTTATCATAAAAATCACCCTAAAAATTTCCCTATAGCTCTTCACCGAACTGTTTTTGCTTATGCTTTGTATCATGGGGAGTCCAATGTTACAGAGCAGTATTTATTTTAAGATTTTTATTATTTGTTTGGTTTCCAGTGCTTTTGCAACAAGTGAATTTCTGCTTTTTTTTTTCCTTTTTTATATAATTTATTACAAAAAAATACTCTAAAGCTTAAACTTTGTTCTCTGAAGGCTGACTGAAGTAAAAGAATAAAGTAGATAAATTATTTGTAAGAACAGCAATCCATTCTAATGTAAGAGACTATAATTTTCTTGCATTAAACTTTATGTTCCTCTTAAACATTTTTTTCTGTTGAATTTAAGTCAAAATTATTAACTGATAGTCAGCCTAAAGCATTTAGATCTCAAGGATACTCTGGAAATGCTGGGTGGCAGAGGTTTGCTGAAACACTACCACTTTGTTACTTATTTTCAAATACAGACAGAAAAGGGATGCTGGCACGTGCTTTCAACTCATCAGCTCCCAAGTATTCTGTTTAGCAGAATGAGAGTATAAGAATAGAAAGTAATTCTTTTTTCTTAATTTAATCCTGCTGAAGATACAGGAACAATGATGAGTAAACCATCTGAGAATTCAGAAGAACAGGTTTATGCAAAAAAAGGTAGAAAGAAAGGAAAAAAACAAATAACTGTTCAGTGGAAAATTTAAATATATATCCATTATATAAATTTTGAAAGATAACTTACGATCTGAATTTCACAATGAAGTAGGCTAGCATGTGAAGACCACCATGGACTTAACATGATCCTTCTGTGCAGTTTTATCTCTATAAATGTTATTTGGCAAAAAAAACTTTATTTGCTTTCTGTTTTGTGCAGTACTTTGTCAACGTGTTTTAAAGCTTATTTAATGCAAGAGCAAAGGTTATCACTCCTTTGCTATTGTTGTGGTTTAGCCTGGCTGGGTGCCAGGTACCACCAAAGTCGTTCAATCGCTCCCCCTCCTCAACTGGACAGGGGAGAGAAAATATAATGAAAGGCTCAAGGGTCGAAATAAGGGCAGGGAGAGATCACTCACCAATTACCATCACAGGAAAACAGACTCAAATTGGGGAAATCAGTTTAATTCATCACCAATAAAATCAGAGTAGGATAATGAGAAATAAAACCAAATCTTCAAAACAGCTTCCGTCTGCCCCTACCTTCTTCCCGGGTTCAACTTCACTCCTATTTCTCTACCTGCTCCCCGTGAGCGGCGCAGGGGGACAGGGAATGGGGGTTGCAGTCAGTTCATCACATGCTGTCTCTGCCACTCCTTCCTCCTCAGGGGGAGGACTCCTCACACTCTTCCCCAACTCCAGCATGAGGTCCCTCTCATGGGAGACAGTCCTTCACGAACTGCTCCAACGTGAGTCCTTCTCACGGGCTGAAGCTCTTCATGAACTGCCCCAGCATGGGTCCCTTCCATGGGGTGCAGTCCTTCAGGAACAGGCTGCTTCAGCGAGGGTCCCCCTTGGGGTCACAAGCCCTGCCAGCAAACCTGCTCTGGCATGGGCGCCTCTCTCCATGGGTCCGCAGGTCCTGGCAGGAGCCTGCTTCAGCGTGGGTCCCCCACAGGGTCACAGCTTCCTTCAGGCATCCACCTGCTCCGGCATGGGGTCCATTGCACGGGCTACAGGTGGATATCTTCTCCATCATGGACCTCCATGAACTGCAGGGGGACTACCTGCCTCACCATGGTCTTCATCACAAGCTGTAGGGGAATCTCTGCTCTGGTGCCTGGAGCACCTCCTCCCCCCTCCTTCCTCACTGACCTTGGTGTCTGCAGAATACTCACTCATCTCTCTGGCTGCAAGGAAAGAAAAGTGGCTTTTGTGGGCTGTTCTGCATTCGAACTTGCCTTCAAAATGCAGTTCCCCAGAACATAGTTCTCTAATGTTCCATTAATATGGTTTATCCACCCCAAATAACTGAGAAGACATTCTTCTGTTTCTAGCTACCACTGTTGTGTACGAAAGGTTCATATGTACTTGATATGTAGACTCAGCCTCAATTTAGCACTGCACAAAAAAACACGGAGACTGAAGTGGGCTGAAGTACACAAAATTAATTTAGTTTATTTTATACCAACAAAAGACACATCAATAAAAAGGCTGTAATAATGAAGATATAGTAAAAATCCAGGAATACAGAACTCTGAAAGAGGAGAGATGAGATACTCTAGGAAGCTGAAACAATTTTATATTGTTGTGGCAGAAATGCCTAGGAGATGCTCTTTATATGGTGTGAGCTCTTTCTGTATGTCGTGGTTTCAGCTGGGATAATTTTCCTCTCAGTAGCCGCTGTTTTGGATTTAGTAGAAGAATGATGATAACACTGATGTTTTCAGTTGTTGCTACGAAATCAAGGACTTTATCCAGTTCCTTATATTCAGCTAATGAGCAGGTCAGCAGGAGCTGGGAGGGAACACAGCCAAGCCGACTGCCAAACTGGCCAATGGATATATTCCGTACCATAGACGTCACGGTCAGTTTAGGTATGGGGTTGGCCGGGGGGCAGGAAGCTCTCTACTCTTCTCATTTCTGTGAGTTGAAATCCTCTCTTGTCTGGAAGTTTGAATTTTTTTCCCAAGGAGTTTGGTCTTTTCTGGGAGTTTTGCAAAATTTTGCAAAATTAGTGAGTTCCAGGTTCCCTGGTCGCTGCTCAGAGACTGGGTGCAGTTCGGACTGGCTGTTGAGTGGTGAGAATTGTATTGTATATAGTATGTTTTGTATATTCATTATTATCACATGAGCTACTCATGCCATTGGTTGCTTCTGCACCTACCCCTGTGAGTCCTGGACGATGTGCTTGTTAGCTGCTTGTTCAGAGGGCTGTGGCTGAGGAGTGGTGGAGGGGAGTGGAGAACTGTTTTCTCTCAATTAAGGTAGATTCCTGGGGCCAGGCAGCAGCATACGAGTTAAGTCGTGTGCCGTCAGTGCCTGCCTGTTGCTCTGGGTCAGTGTCTCTGTGCAGACAAAATGAGGTTCCCTTAGGGTGTGTGCAGACATCGGCTTTTCTCTCTGTGGAGGCTGAGCTCCACGGTCCCCAGAGTGCTGTAAGCAAGCAGAAGCAGCGGTGAACTGGTTTCACAGGTGGGACGACAATGTAAACCTGTGGTTTTCTTTTTGTTTTCAAATTTACAGAGGTGTAATTTCTCATTTCCTTGCTTTACATGGACTCCTAATTATGTGGAAATGAGAAAGTGAAAAGCATATCACCTCTTTCATAAGGTCAGGTTGGAAGAAACGTCCATGACATCAGAACAATAGTACTTCAAAGGAGAGGTTAAATGAGTGCCTGCTGGGCCGCTCTTCATAATGTGGGAGGAGAGAGGTAGCGTAACAAGACTTGTGATGATGAAATGTATGTTTGTGATCGAGCAACCACCAAATATTTCAAAAAGATAAACAGAAGGCATGTTAATAAAATTGAAATTTGAGAAACAACAGGGAAATTGAGATTTAAAGAGATTTTGGCTTTCTCTGTTCAATAGTGCACCAGTGGTTGGTAATCCTTTGTAAGGTGAAATAAATACAGTAATAACTGGATCATGATTCTTTTGCTTGATAAGTGGACAGCAAGCAAAGCATCCTCAGGGCCTTTTTGTGGGAAACAGCACCAAAATGATGTGTATGATGAAATGAATCTAAAATGATAGCAATTTATTTGGCCAATTTAGTTATGGGTTGTTTGGAATAATTTAAAAATCCTATCCCTATGTCACTTAGAGCTGATAAGCATTATGTTAAATATACATGGACAAAACCTGAGGGAATGTAAACCATTAGATTTAGATAATAGCTTTATAAGCATGCACTGTGTGGAGAGTGTCTGCCACGGTGCAACTAATAGTGAGCTTGTGAAAACAAATCAGTGAATATACAATCATTTCAAAGGAAGTTTTCCTGCTATCATAATCTTGGAACTGTTTTTAAACAGAGAAAGAATTACCGCCATTGAGATCTCTTCTTTAAGTCCGGTTTTTATCAAGTACAGCGGGTGTTTATGAAGCTAGCTTTCGTGGTCTCCTGTTGTTGGAATGTCTGCCACCGAAAAAGCTGGAGTTAATAAGATGAATTGTGTGGGAAATCATCTGGTGGCACTGCTAGATTGTACCTCTCCCTGTAAGGGTTGCTTCTGTTGCATAAAACTTTGTATGTATGCAGTTTGCAGGAGGAATACTGATTATAAATATTTAGTTGGATTAGGGTGAAGAGGGTGCTCTGTACTTCGTGCTGCCCTGGGCAAAAGCAGGTCCATCGGGAAGGCACCAGCCCCGCTCACCACGTTTGCAGCAGAGCAGAGGGTAAAATAAATCCCTCCACAAAAGGCTGATGTACAGGTCTCTGTTGTATTGATAGCCATGGGGGAAAGAGAATAGCAATAAACCAGTCTGGCAGAAATCCTTTACTTTCCTGGGAGGACTTAAGAGGGGGATATGTACCTTCATGCTAGAGAACAGGCTGAAGGCTGGAGTCTGTTGGAAAGCTAAATCAATAAATATTTGTAACTTACTGCCACAGCGCTGAATGGCTCTGTGGATATTTCGAGCCTGTTCTTTGGACAAATAGCTGTGGGAAGATGACTGTGCTACCAGTGACTTGAGACGTTATTTATCTAGGGGCTCCTGACAGTGAGACTTGGAAAAATATGTTGTGAGGGTAGTAGTTTGGGGTTTTCTGGGAAACAAAGCTTTGTGTCAGTGAAGTTTGGTCTGTTGTAGGACTGGCTCGCTAGAAAACGTGGTTTTGTGGCTCCCTTAGTGACTCATGTTATTCCCACCATGCTGTTGCTGTATCAGAGCAGCCTTCCCAGCGCTTTAGCGGCTGGCTGGAGGAGCAGCGCCGGGAGGAAGAGCATGGGACCGGGAGGAAGGCTGCACTCACTGAGGCCTGAAGTCTGTCTGGCACAGGAAGAACTGGCAGACCCAGAAGGCCAGGGAACGGGGGGAGGGCAGGATAACCTTGATAATGCCCTGAAAGCTTTACCAGCATCCAGTAAAGTTCAGGGACTTCGAGAGTGGATTTATTTCTGTTTGCACCAAAATCTATCTTTAATTCTCTTCAGGTTTAATTTGTTTTGCATGAATTTGTCCAACACCCTTTTGAACTCAATTTTTTATAGTTATAACATTCTATGACAGAGTCCTGCAGTATAACCACCTGCCAGGTGAAGAAATAATCTGTTTTGTGCTTTTTTTCCCCCCCAGAATTGTTAGTGCTCTGTATGCTCAGACCTTTAGCTTCCTTCCTGGAGCCATCTCTATGCTGGTATTACTGCATCTGGGAGGGATGCTGACAGCAAGCCTCCACACAAACCAGTAAAGCATGGCATGGCGAAAAATTATTCCTAGGAGAAAAATCAGTATAGGCATTCAAATCAGCTTTCCAGAGAATTATTTCTGCAGTTTTACCTTTGACCCATTAGCATTCAGTTGGAAAGGAATTGCACACTTGCTCTTGCTGCCTTTCTGTGAGAATAAAAACAGAGATTCAGAGATTTTTTTTTTTTTTTTTTCCCATTTCTTTCTAGCTGTGAAAACTTCTTCCTGGAACAAGTAAGAATTTTGGTAACTGCGTTGGTCACTGACTCAATCCTTGTGAAGTACCATGAACATGTTCTTTAAAAACAAATATGTCAATTGCTTTTTAGGTCTTAAGAGGTAGCAGTAATTCAAGTCCAACCCCAGTAAAGGCAGAGTTTCATACATTGAAGTCAAGGAAAGCTTTCTCAGACCTTTCAACAAAACCTGGTCTTGAACTGTCTGTCCTGTTAGAGAGCAGGATAAAGCAGCATCAGTCCAAGGAAGAGTTGGATTCTCAATCTTGTTTTCCTTGTATGCTGTGTTGTTGCTCCTGAATTTTCCAAAATATATTTTTGAAAAGGAATTGAGAAGAATGATTTGATGAATAATTTCCAGTATACTTGCCAATATTTCATTAGTATTTTTTCCTGAACCTCACTTGTAGCTGCGAATGTCTACAAGCTTAAACAGAGTATCAGTAAGGTTGACCGCTATAAAAGTGAAATCCAGGACAGTCATGATAAAAATTTCCCCACATACAAGTAATTTTTTGAAGGGGTTTTGTTTTATTGATTTTTAAAATATTTAGCCCGAGTGCCACGGTCTGTGACAGAATGTTTAAATAATGCAACAGCAGAAAAAGATAAACAATATCCATAAAACCAGCAGTTGCCCAGCTGGAAAGATTAAAGCAGTATTATGCCACTAGACCTAGGAAAAAGAAAAAACCCACCTAGCTATTTATCCCAAAAGTTGAGATAAAAAGGAGGGATCTCATGACCTTTCAATAATGTAAGTTCAAAGCGAAAAAAGAAGTCCAAAACTAATAATATTTTGTACAGACTGTTCTGTTCATAGATCTTCTTTTCTAATTGAAGAGGCCTCAGTTCTGGTACTGCTAATGACAGACCAAAAGTCCAAAAGGAAATTGTTCCTCTGGGTCTGCCTGAGACCTTGAGCTATCTGAACTCATCCCAACACTGGCAGCACCAAAGATACAGAAGCAGGCATGAAAGGCACTGATACATCCAGTTTTGGCATACTCCATGCTGCTTCGTGCTAACTGAAGAGACCTCAGTTCCAGGTAGTGCTAATGACAGACCAAACACCCAAAAATAATTTGTGCCCTCTGGGTCCACTGAGCTGTCTAAGCTAGTGACAACAGTGGCAGCGCCAAAGATGCAGAAGCAGCCGTCAACACGTGGCCAGTGCTGGCATACTGTATGCTGCTTCGTTCAAGCCTTATCTGAGCTACAGCTGACCAGGAGACGTGGGATAAAAGGATCGAGTGTTCACAGACTTGGCAGTAGAGGGGGGAAAAAAGAAGGAAAAAAAAAAAAAGTTCA
>Ga0065711_1008158_pt1 | contig 13362 bp, 7 predicted proteins | sample Hoacrofraction12_FD_59098 | JGI IMG/M metagenome (GOLD analysis project Ga0065711, IMG submission 59098) | Hoatzin crop microbial communities from Cojedes, Venezuela - Epithelial fraction 12 v2 (version 2) | ecosystem: Host-associated > Birds > Digestive system > Esophagus > Crop | place...
GAACAGGCTGCCCAGGGAGGTTGTGGAGTCTCCTTCTCTGGAGATATTCAAGACCCACCTGGACAAGGTCCTGTGCAGCCTGCTGTAGGTGACTCTGCTTCGGCAGGGGGATTGGACTAGATGACCCACAGAGGTCCCTTCCAGTGCCTAACATTCTGTGATTCTATGATTCTGTGAAGGGGCCATGAATGTGATGAAGGGACTGGAGCATCTCTTCTATGAGGAAAGGCTGAGAGCTAGGGCTGTTTAGCCCAGCAAAGAGAAGGCTTGGGGGGTCCTCATCAATGTGTACAAAAATTTGATTGGAGGCTGTAAAGAAGACAGCTAGCTCTTTTGAATGGTATCCAGTGAAAGGACCAGGGGCAAGGGGCACAAACTGAAACACAAGAAGTTTTATCTGAACGGGAAACAGTTTTTCAGAGGATGATCAAGCACTGGCACAGGTTGCCCAGAGGGGCAGTGGAGTTTCCACCCTTTGAGATACTCGAAAGCTGTCTGGACAAGGTCCTGGGCAACCTGCACTAGGTGGCCTTGCTTGAGTAGGCAATTCGGACCAGGTGACCCCCAGAGGTCCCTTACTAGCTCAACCAGTCTGTGATTCTGTAATGGTTCTGTAATGGTTTGCACAGTTGCATGCTAGTGAGGCTGAAACTAGAACTGGCTAGACTGAAGAATAAAATACAAAATCGTCTCATTTCTGTGAAACCTTCATGGTAATTTTTGCAAAAATTAAGTAATAATGCAGCTTATTTTTCATGCAATTTGACACAAGCTTCCTTTCTTTGTGCCCTAGGTTATTGCATTTTGTGCTATTGAATCATAACTACTTTCGAACTAGGGTTGACTGTATTTCAGTAAAGGCTTAGTTATAAATACTGGTGGCTTCAGAATGGCTGAGCCTTGATGAAAACCAGAGTGACATAAATTTTTCTCACTACTCACACATAACCTGTGATATTATAGACTAAACGCTCACACTGTGCTACCAATCTCTATCCACTTTTTTCAGGTACTAGTAACTTTTTTTTAATTCATGCTTTTCATTAATATGCCTGAATTTCTGCTTCAGTCTCCAGAAAATGAATAGAAATGTTAAGACATGCATTTCTTGTGTATAAAATATAATAAAAAAGTTAAGGTGGGCTGAAGAAGAATTAATGTGTATATAATTTTTAGACTTTCATGGTTTTATATCAGTAGCATATTCTCACAACAGTACCACTGTACAGCTATAATATACCATAGCACTGGTTGGAACGCTGTATTTTTATAACACTTTTGTGAAGATAAACTATGTAATAGACACGATTTTTAAACAAAAGAATCCGTAGTATACTCATTTAAATAATTGCTTTCTTTGGTGCTTTGGGGATGTGCGTACTTACAAAGAAAAGGAAATAAACATTCATATTTAATTTTTTGTGTAGAACTGACCTTAAATAATGCATCTAACATGAATAATAGAACTTTGCAGAGGAACAAACATTTTACAATAAAAACACCTCGGTACCCTGTTTAATATCTAAATGGAGATTAATGAAAAAGTCTAAGTTTTGCTTGTAAGGATTAGAAGGATAGACTTAAACCCCATTTACTCTGGTAGACAGATCTTCAGCTATTTCTTGATCATGTCATCTAAAAATACACTGATACAGAAAAGACATTACCTGTTGCGGGAAGTTACTATTATTTTCACATGAGCGTATCTCCCTAAAGCTTATATGTATTTGCATATAAGTAGATACACATTTATATGTAAATACATATATACATATATAAATCAATAATTCTGTGTATAATTATATATGTGTAATTGAAAAGTACATAAAAAGTCTTAAAATGGTTTAATAGTACTTGGTTGCTGACCTCTTTTAATGCTGGTATATTCAGTTACATGCATACATTTTCACACAGACAGTTTGTGCATAACAAGCAGATGTATGTTCTATTTGCTCTATTGTATGGCTAACTAAATAGGCCATACTTCCAAACATAAGTGACAGGCAGGCTTTTACTTTGGTTAGCAGTGGATACTGATGATACAAACCTGAGCCAGATCATGCTTTCCTCTTGGACTTCTCAGACATGGTTCTGCACAAGTACTTAGTGTACCTGTAAGTAAGCTTACAAGTCTGTGGATGTTTAACGATTTTTATATATTTAATTCCTATAAAATTAAATTAATAAATAAAAATAAAAATTCATCTAAAATGGTGGAACAATTCCCTTTGGCCTATGTCTTCAGATTAAGATAGCTTTGTATCTGGGTATTTGGTCACACAAAATTATTTCATTTGACATCATATGGTCCTGTGCTTAGGAACATGAGGGACATGCAGACCTTGTAGGATTGGGGATATTGATAATCTTATTTTAATTTCGTCATCAGCAGCACTGTCTAATCCACAAATGTATTCATGACAATAACTGTAGTAAACTATCTGATATTAAACATTATCAAAGCAACAGATCCAAATGCAAAAACCAAAATAGCTTTATATCTATGAAGAGATGCCATATCCAAGTCACATAATATGCAGTTATTACTGTTCTGTTGAATGTGTTTCTTTATCGTGTTGTTTGCCGTTGTGTGATTACTACTTTTGGTTTTATGTTAGGCATTTCCCTGGCAGGTATTACACATGTTGTAAATATACACCTGTGAATGCCGCAGTAGTAGCCAAATTAATCCTAATAGGGAAATTTGCCGTGTGTGTGTCTCAGTGATTGAGCTGGTCTGCCCATATGGTTGAGTTGATTGCGTTGCACTGATGCATTTAACTATAAAGTACTCAAAGACTTCAGGTTTCTAAAGAGTGACAAACATGGTGCTAGAAAAGACCATCTAGATCATCAGAGGTTCTGTCTTGTTTTTATACTCCAGCAAGTCATCTATGTATCTCATATGGAAACACAGTCACCTGTAGAATAAAATTTCCAGTGAAGTCCTTCTTCTGATTTGAGACAAGGGTAGGGAAACAATTTTAGTTAAAACCCTAAGAAACTTTAACGTTAGTCTAAAATACAAAGAGTGAGTAAAGAGCCTCTAACTCTGAGATATATTTTGTTCAAATTGTTAAAGATTCTGCAAAGTATAAAATTAACAGTGTGCACAAAAAAACCTCAAAACACAACCATGCCCCCAAATTCACAAATATAGACAAAGCACTCTCTTCTGAAACTTTGTATAAAGTGACTTTCCTGATTATTTCAACACCACTTCTGGTGGGAAATTTTTTCCTCAAGAAAATACAGGAATATACATTAATGGGAACAGATATGTTTCATCTAAATTACATATATGTGTACTTTTCCATTTGTAGAGCAGAATCACCAGTTTATCTGGTATTATGTACTGTTTCAGTACAATTTTTTCATCATCTATCTTACCGTTTTAATCCTTTCAAACACAAAATATCTATATATGCTGAGCACAGTATCTATAAACATTACATTAAAGGAGTTTTTCTTGGCAGCTGAAAAACAGAGAGAGATTAAGAGTAGCCATATTGCTGGCAAGCCGCTCACATTTGTCATCATCCTGGGCTGACATTGTGGAGGAGAGTCTCGATACATATTTAATTAAACTTCTTGTTCTTCCTCAAATGAGAGCTTAGGATATAGGGAAAAGTAAGATGAAATGTGTGCTGCAACTGAATTTAGCATAATGCATCTATGACTCTCCGTTTTGGAAGGACTCCAGTTCTAAATAACTGGCAGCTAAAAAAAATAGAAAAGGGAGGGGGGACAGGAAGGATTATCCTGTTTACCAAAAGTGTCTTTTACTTTAGTGAGATCAGGAGTTATCTTCTATTGCTTTTACTTTGGTAGAATTAGAATCCGAAATAAAGCTTTAATTTGCTATCTTAAAAGAAAGTGAATGAAACTAAATTAGAATCTTCATAAAATTATAGTAGCACCCAGATGGGTAAGAGAGAATTATCACTCTGTGAATGGAAGAGCTCCTTCCTGAACATGGCAAGTATCACTATCTTGCAAACTTTCTAGAAACTAAACAAAGCACTTAATAAATATAGGAATTTTTTATTGTTTCGGTGTAAATACAAACATGTTGTGAATTATTCTGGATTACCACTAAAAAGGCTACATAATAGAACTAATAATAATATGTACTATCTAAACACAGCAAATACCATGTTATCCTGAGTGTAGATATTTTGCCTATAATAATGCTTTTTCAATTTAACACCTTGAATTCAAGGTTTTCAAGAACCTGCTGAGTGTTAAACAAATCTTTTATGCATTTTTGACACATATTTAAAAAACAACTTTTCCAGAAATTAAAGTTCTGAGCCTGTTCTGCATTAACCTACATCCTGAATAAAGAGCTAAGCCTACCCTCAAGTAGTTAGCACCAGCTCCATTATAAACTGCAGAAAGTAGACCTTCCCTTTCCATGTTGCAATTAGATTTTCCTTTTCAAATATCCCAAAATGAATGATATAACAGAGTTAGAGAATACTTTGACATCTCCTGCCCATGTCCCAGAAGGTAAAAGCAAAGTCACTGGTTTCTGTAAAGTATTTAGATGCTTATGTATGGGAATGGATGCTTATCATCAGGTGTATATCTGAAAACTTTTTCTACATCCTTGAGGCCAATACACATGATTTTTGCCATTACCAGGAGAAGGATCCAGACTCTATACTGACCTAGCAGTGCAGGATCACGGGACTTGTCTGCAGTTGCCTCAGCCAGAGCTGGTTGGATCTTGGTTTAACAGTTGTGCAGTGGTCAGTGGCTGCTGCCTGACCTGTTTTAGCCTGAGCCCTGGGAATAACCTGTGTGGTAAAGGCCTGAGAGCCCCAGGGCCCCACTGTGCCACAAACTACGGCTGGTTGGGGTAAGAGGGCTGGGGGAGGCTGGCAGCAACTTTCAAACTTCAACCTGGAACCAGTGAAAAGGAAGCAAAGTGTGTCACGAAAACAGAAATTAACCACAAGCAGGCCCCAAGATTAAAGAGAAAGAAAGCAATGACATCAGCATCCTGTTTCTCCTAGAAAGAGGAGGAAGAAGCCTCCGCCATTGACTTCATGCTTCTCTCAGCAGAGAGGACAGGGCACTGTCAGCTCATCACAAACTCCTTTTCCCTCTCTTCTTCTCAAGGAAGGATTAAGTGTTGACTTTTAGGGATGTTTGTTAGATGCAAGCACTAGATGAGAGAACAGGGATAAATACTGGGAGTGTCTAATTGTTTTTTGGAATAACAATTTTAGTTATATTGTTAATGAGGATTTTCAAAATTAAACAATCTGGACTAATAAACTGTTAAAACATTAATTGGACTAAGAACAAATTCTTATCTCTGTGTGTAAGATGTATTCAGTTTTGCTCTTCAGAAGATTTTGGAGTGTAAGAACCTTTTTTGTCTACATTTCTTAAGTACACAGCAGCCTTCCTTCTGTACAGCATCACTCAACAGAAAGAAATTTTCTGTAGTAAAAGCTGTACTGTTTGTGACCACCTTAGATAACTTTGGCTAAGTGTTTCCCAGCTTGGTGAAGCATGTCTTCATTCCAGATTAGTATGTAGCTTATACTACATTTTTTTATGCTTTTGAACCCTCTGGTACTGAGTAATGAATCTGGGTCTCAGATATAGTTTTCCCTAGGAATTTTTCGAATCAAACCCATGAAACTGCTGTGACTCAAAGAAAACTCAAAGCTTGTTCATGGTCTGAGAGTGNCTACTGGATTGTAGCTACCATGAATTTAGGTGTTATTTAGTCCTTTGCTAGTTGATTTGTGAACTGTAAGGGATCTTAGGCAAGAGCTGAGTGCCTAGGTGCTCAGATGCAGTGCATGTGTACATACTCGTATTTAGGTAGTTACGGCACTTGGCTTCAGGACGATGNTATGGCACTTGTATTCAGGAGGCTGTTCAAGTATTTATATTTAACTACAAGAATTCATTGCTTATAAACAGAGACACTGGTTAATTTGTGCAGTCTCAGGCTCAGCATTAGGGAGCAGGCTTTCTAACTCACTCAGTGACCAGCAACATGCACAGAACCTTACATATAATAGTTAAAATATAGAAATGAATGTTGAATGGCATGTTCATATAAAAAGTGACTTATGGGGTTTTAACCTGTGAGAAGAAGCTAGCATTACAATTTTGGGATATCCTTTGGAAAAAAAAAAAGTGCGTATTTGCCGTGTGTGTATATGTACATGTAAGTGTGCATACACGTGTATGCTTTGGTTTCTTAAAATAGCTGCTTTTGTATGTTCAGCCCCTCATGATATGCAGCTTAGTGGTAATGAGACAAAACTATGAGATCCTCATACAGGCCTACAGATGTTCACTGAAGAGCATATAACCTTGCAAAACAAAATCACAGTTTAAAGCTGTTGAAATTTTCTGAAAATTAATTATTGTGGGAAAATGATATTTTGTTTGGAAAAGATTTCTCACGTTTCTATAATAGTATCTGCAGACAGAGAAAGACTGCAGAGTAGCCAATAGTTAGTGTGCTCATTATGTGGATGCCAAATGTCTTTGCTCTGCTCTAGATTATACTCACAGATACCTGAACTTAGCTCAGAACCTGGAAACAACAGGAACAGCAGAGAAGGCTATGGAATTTAATGTATACTTGTTCCCAACAAGAGTTTATTACATCATACATTTCCCACAGATTAAGGACTAAAAAGTCCACCTTTTTGATAAGTGTCCTCCTGACTCCTTTGGGAGGAGAAAACTGCAATGAAACGCCATACTTCTTCCACCAGTTTAAAGGCAGAGCTGATCATTTACAGTCTATGCAGTGGGAAGGGTTGTTCTGTGGCTCTGTATTGACAATGGGAATAATACAGAAAAGGACAAGGACAAAAAGAAAAGGAAGAAAGGAGCGAAAGTTCATCAAAGCAGGAATCAGCCAATACTCTAGGTGCCACTTCATCCTTGTGTGAAGCTGTGTGAATAAGCACACTGTCAGCTCCTCGGAGCAAATCAGATTACCTTTCTGCTCTGCCATTGTGGTAGGTATTCAGTAACATTGTCATGGTAATTGCCAGAGTGCTACGCCATCAATTCCCACCTCATCAGGGGCTAATCTACTTGCTTATCAACTGGGAACTTGTGAATTCTAATGTGTGTAGGAGCACTTGTTGATAGGAGAGAAAGCAGGGATAGATCAAGCAGGAACACTGTTTTCATAGTCTTGCAAACACTTTTTATAACAAGCAAACCTTTAGTTAATGTATCTTCTAATTCAACTAATGAAACTCCTATGTATCTAGGACAATCATAAACAGTTCTCATGATCATTTTGGTTTTAAATGATACCTTTTTTCAAGAACTTGTAGTTTCATGAGCCAGACACCTCTGATAGTTGTTCATTATAGCATAGCCCTTCAGAATAATTAGTTTAGACAACGAAATCTCATTTATCATCATCTCACCTATATTAATTTCTTACATGACAGTGGACATCTTAATATATTAATCTGATTCCAGACAGTTTGGAGTTGCATATACCCACAAAAGTACGTGTCCACAGGCAGAGAGCAGCAGTGAACATAAAAGGAGTAAATTTAAAACTGAAGCAGAGTTCACTCAGTCCATCCTGTAGTTACCAGGTTTTCCCCGACGTTATTATCTCAACCTCTTGAGCTGTAGTAAAAGCACACTTTACAAAAGTGTGAGAACATGAAACTGTATTCTAAACTTCTAGTGCTATCTGAACTGGCAGCTGGATTTTAATTCTCTACAAGACCAAATCAATTTTAAATTGCGTTCTTTTTCTTGATAACATGCTCATTTCCTGATACATATTGGCATCAGCTTAAGATGTGATTCTGCACACCCTGGGAAAACCTGATATATAATGAATAATGTTTGCCTTTTTTGTTGTAGTCATAACATTTTATGCTTGTGTGACAGACGTTTTCTTTGTTGTTATTTCACAGTTTATATACAAGCATAGACAAAATGAGTTAGGTAGTTTAAAATCAAACCAGAAGACTTACTACTGAAATAGAAATTCTGAAAATCCGTATAGGATTTCCCATCAATAGACAATTATGATGATGTAGTCTTATGTGTCCATGGCAAGCACAGTCATATACTAAGTCATTTTATTCAAGATTATTTTTAACTGCATTAAGTTCAGTTACACTTAAGCATGTGCTAAGTAATAAATTTAGACAGCGTTGTTGAACTAGGAGCTTACTGAACATACACGTTTTCAAAAAAGTTCTGTAAAATAAGAAGAGCGGAAATGATACTCTATATTGTGTATCTAGTACAGGTGTTTAGATATCGGATGAATATTTATGTAATAAAGATGAAAAAAGTGATGTGTTATGGGAAATGAGACATATCAAGGGAATCTGAAAGTTACATCATTATATTGATTTATATAAATATGTACTATCTTAGTTTACATAAATATTTATTACCTTAGTTATTATATTATCTTTGACATGTGAGTATCTCTGCACAGGCAATAGAAACAACTAGGTAAACCTTAGAAGAGATTCATCCCATACTAAAAGAAATGCTTAAGATATATCAGAGGAAATGCCTATAAATTGACCTTGACTACAACTGGAGCCTAATTTTCAGGTGATTTTTCGTAGAGTAAATATATTTAACTAGGGAGATTGAATCCCTGCTTTCAGTAGTATTGAGAAAGACAGAAAGGCATGTCCTGGAGGAGTAGAGATCTAAACATCCAATCTATGTTTGGGGCACTGTGAAAAATAAGTTCCATTTTATCCTTTTATATCTCCATTTCAATATAATGTGATTGTACAAGTGTAACATTATTATTTAACTACTGTTGTTGGGAGAAAGATAATGCAAAAGAGCAGCAAAAGTGTCAGAAGATGACCCTCTGTTCAGAAATGAAGCCAGGTGAATATCTTTTTCCAAAAGGCTGTCATAAACCTTTGCTGATCTGTGCTAGTTTTATAAAACTTTAGGCTACAAACATGGAAACATTATACAGAGAAGTTATATATTTGTTGCTCTGAAAAGTTTTTACCTCCCCCTATAAACAAGGCAACTCTAGGGAATAATGAACACAGATAAGACCTGATCCAAAGGACACAAAATGAAAATTTTAAAGATTAGAATTCAATATTGAGGAGTTGTCAGGAGAATTTGACCAAAATCTTTCTTCTTTTTGTACTTCTTAATTCTGGAAAACTGCTTGTTTGGATGTGAAATGACAAGTAAGAAAAGCAATCTGTCCACGCTATTAATTATTAATATTGTTGATATCCTTCAAGGATGCAAGAAAGTAGTGTCCAGAGTACAACTAAGAATGTATAATTTTCTATTCCAAAATAAGGAATTTATTTGGTCAAAGAATTTGATAGTTGTTGTAGAGCCTCACTTTTCTTTAAACAAGATTTCTAATAGATTTAAAGGAATTTAGAGAAGTCATTAAGAGCCAATAAATAAAATGTTATCGTCAGCCAGAACATCCCAGGACTGCTGACCAATGTTGTCTTTTCTCATCCCTTCAACAATCAAGCTTCCCATATACTTCCATTTGGAGGTTTCTGTCAATTTTTGTGATTTCATGCACCATTAATTGAATTGATAGGTCTTAATGAAACCCACAGAATTCTGATAATTTTTTACTTTTTCCCTTTCAAGATGTTTATACATTTAGTTTGTGAGTTAGGTGAGCACTAAAATTAATATTTTTAGTTTTCTAGAATTTTAATTTGGAATCCCTGTGTTTCCCATTTTCTGAAGCTATATCGAATACACTTTCAAGCTTTTCCTCTAAACTGAACTACAGCATACTACTAAGAAAGTCATAGAGAAGTTTCATACAGAATTCTGCCACTACTTCCATTTCTCTTTTCTCAATTGAATAATATATTATTCCTAATCATCCGTAAGTTGCACTGTGATTCCAGGGTTGGCAATAGGCTTCCTTTCAGAAAACTGGTTCAGAGCTGTCCCATTTTTCTGTTACCATCCTCCCCAGGGCTCTGACTTCTGTAATTTATGCCCCAGTTTGGTGTCACTTGGTTCTGTGACCTTGACACAGTTTTACTAGTAGTTGTTAAATTATGAGAAAGTCTGTGAAAGGAAGATATGCAAAACGAGTAAAAGCACAGACAGAAGTACAACTACTGAGAAAATATTAGCAGCTCAAGCATTCACAAGGAGAAATACTGATGTGAAACTTTACAAAAATCCCAAGGATAAAATCAGATAATCAGGAGACAAGAGGTCAGAGAGCCTGACTTTCTCACCTAACTCTGGCTGGCCTGCAGACATGCATCAAAGATAGTGAACATACTAATTTTGGCTTAGAAGTTTGCTGGTTCTTGTGATTTAACATCTGTGTTGGCCAATAAATATCTTTGCACTCTTCAGTTGTGTATATTCTGTTTGCAGAGTGTCCTTTGGAATGGCAAAAAACTGTCTGTAGAAAGCGATTTGGAAAGGAAGGATTACAGTTATCATGTAATTACTATGTGTATCTTAAAATATTAAAAGAGTCAAAGATATCACATCTCTGAAACAGATGTTGGAGCTACCTTTAGGTAGCACTTTTGCTAGCAGTGTTGTCACAAATCACATGGTTCTAGAAATGGTGTGTCTTTCTTCCAAAAAATTCCTCCAAATCCTAGTTGAGGCATACCAGTGTATTATGTTTATAAACAAAAATGTTCAGTATTTTAGTCTCATTACTGAGGTATTATTTCCTGATGAATACTAAAGTCTTTGTTCAAAATGTGCTTTTCTTCCACTGACATCCTAAATTTTAGATCTGAACTCCAAATTATGCTGGAAGTAAGGGAGAAAATCTGAAATCACAGAGAAACAAAACCATTGCAATAACAGGTTGTGCTGGTTTTGGCTAGGATAGAGTTAATTTTCTCAGGAAGCTGGGAGGGGACACAGTAAGAACAGCTGACCCAGACAAGCTATATGGGATATTTGATACTTTATGAGGTCATGCTTAGTATTTAACTGGGGGAGCTGGTCAGGGAAGGAGGATCACTGCTCAGGAGCAGGCTGAGTGTTGGGCAGTGAGCAAAACTGCGCAGTGTATCCCTCGTTTTGTATATGCTTTTTATCAGTGTTATTGTTGTTATTCTTCTCTTCCTTTGCTGTTCCTTTAAATGGTCTTTATCCCAAGCCACGAGTTTTGCCTTTTGCTTCTGATTCTTCTCCCCATTCCACTGGGGGGGGGGAAGAGCGAGCAAATGGCCGCATGGTTCTTTGTTCCCAGCTGGGGCTAAACCATGACACAGGTTTGTTATTTGAATGTACCCGTAATTGCAGGTTAGTTCTAGATATACTTGAGGGTCTAGACGCTACAGTTTGGATGTTGAGGAACAAAACCAAATTACTCTTTTAAAGTTATTTGTAACAATAAAGTAAAAATAAAAACCACTGCACCATAATGAAGAACCAGGTCATGGAAAACCAAAGTAAAATCTGGCTTACAGTTGTATCACTTTACTAAACTACGTAAGCACCAGATGTGACCCTAATTGCTTTGTACAGTCAATTAAAGGTTTTCTACTGAAAGTTCTAGAACACACTTTACTGAAGAAATAGAAACTCTCTTGCTAAATTAAACCAATCGAAGTGGAAATGAGAAGGTTTTTGTAATACGTACATTCCCAGGGACTGTCCATAAAACTCTGCATATCATTTGTCCTGTCTGAGTACAGGCAACGGTATATCTTACAGCTTCTCCAGGTCAACTGGTCAATTAGAGCCATTAAATCATTTCAGAATTTTATATTCACAAATGTACCCTTGCAGAAATGTTACCAGCATGTCCATTTCTCTCTTTTTTGCACCTGCATAAAGTACACAGCCAGTCTTGAAACCGCTGAGGACTGAAGCCTGCACTCAGTGGATGCAGAGCCTCTTTCCCAGGCAAAATACTGACTATAATAATCATGTAAAGTAGTCAAAATATTTTAGGTGAAACTGTAAATAATTATTCTGAACATAGAATTGGGTGCTCTAGGCCTCACAATCAGAGACAATTACACCTAAGTTTACAAGACAACAGCAGCTATTGGCAGATAAAAAAATGTAGAAAATCACAGCTATAGCACCACAACTATCAAAATGCATTTTCCTGTCTTTTCCATTTGAATTGTCCAGAAAGAATAATTTCTTTCTTCTGAAATGAAGAAGTCCATTTACTTTGACTGGATATACATGTATAAAAAAATTATTTCCCATCCTAATCAGAATTTCAAATCCCGTGTTTATGAAGCACCGTGTGATTTGTTCCCAGGAACTGCAGCAAGCAGGTAATTTTTTAAATCCAATTATTTTTTAAATGCTTTGTAGCAGATGCTGTAAACTCCTTCCTAAGTCTGATGAGCCTAACAGCTTATACGAAACCAGCATAGCTCTGCTGTCTTTCAATACTCTCTGCAGGTAAGAGTATAATCTTTCCCCTAACTAATAGTGATGCATGATAACTTGTACTGTAGTATTTTAGGATTTTGACACACTGAAACATAAGTAATGACTGCAGTATACTTAAAGGGCTCTGAGCTCACTTTTCGATAAGGTCACGTAGTTTTCTTAATCACTTTTGTCAGCTATGTTAACCTTCAAAAACTGTTTCTGCTTACTGGAATTAGGACAGTTAAACCTGTAAATGCTAATTTCTTTCTTTCTCCTGCTTCTAGGCAATTAGTATTTTGTTTTCTTTTGCTTAAGCTATGTCAATTTAAGCTAAGTGCTATATTGACCTATTTAATAGTACTGGAGTGTTGATGTGACGCTTCAGAATGAAAGGTTTTCCTCTTCCAAGTACTGAGCGGCAGGTAGAAGTTAGACTAACAATAAGATAAAATAAAAAAACAGTATTTGAAGTGTAAAGGAAAGAACTGGAACTAGCATGCAAATGCCTTTAGGAAAGTCCTCATGTTTTTTAAGAGCTGGAGGAGTAGCTGGATACTACCCATATAGCTCCGTCTACCTTTGCCTGGATATGTGAGATCTTAAGGAATAAAATCAGGCTTTGTAGTCAGTGGAATCATATGACAGAGCTCCCTTCTCCAGCTAGTATACTGCTAATAGAAAGCTGGTAGATGGTTTTGTGACTTCATAAGGCTTGGTGCGAAATGTACGTGAAAGAAAAAAGCTAGGCTGGCAAGGAAGTGAAGTTTCAAAAGGAAATAACAAAATGAAAGAAAACTTGTTGCTGCAGGTTACTGCAGAGAAAGTGGACACTTGGCAAGGTCTGTTCCTTGTGGCAAGAGGAGACCCTGTAAAGCATGTGAACACACTTGTGACTCCAAAAAAAGGGTAGTAAAATTACTAAAGAATAGAATAGAATAGAATAGAATAGAATAGAATAGAATAGAATAGAATAGAATAGAATAG
>Ga0065711_1045609_pt1 | contig 13362 bp, 1 predicted proteins | sample Hoacrofraction12_FD_59098 | JGI IMG/M metagenome (GOLD analysis project Ga0065711, IMG submission 59098) | Hoatzin crop microbial communities from Cojedes, Venezuela - Epithelial fraction 12 v2 (version 2) | ecosystem: Host-associated > Birds > Digestive system > Esophagus > Crop | place...
TACGCTTACATCGGATAGGCTACAGACATAAATCACACACTGTTCACACGCCCCACATTCCCTTATAATTGGTAACTATGCACTAACGCCAATAGCAACAGACCGCCTCCGCGTCCTTGAACACATCTTGTTTTGCTAACCCACACCATGTGCTATCGGATCTTTCTCAATGGCTATTTTTAGCTGTCTTTTACCAGCAGCCTCCTAGTCGTGCTAATTCTCAAGCTACATCGACCCCAACACCTTGGGTAAAGAGGGTACCACAAGTCACAGAGCTGGCATGACTGAGAAGCACCAAGTCATGTGGAGTCACCAGTTTCACCAACTCATGTTTTGTGCAGACAGCCAAATCTGATACATTTAGACAAATATTCAGGCATGTTTGTTATGTTATGTTATGTTATGTTATGTTATGTTATGTTATGTTATGTTATGTTATGTTATGTTATGTTATGTTATCTCACAGAGGCATCTGTCTTCTGGTTGTGACAACATGTGCTCTCCCTGTCAGTACAGTCAAGGCAGAGAGGGTGAGGGACAGGAGGAGGCTGTCCTCCTGAAAAATTGTTCCTGAGAGAGGTGGGTGCTGAATGCTGCTGAAGAGGCATGATGTAAAGACACGGCCCCTTTTGATTCCTGTTATGTTCCGGAAAAATGGATTTATACCTTCATAGGAAATAAGCACCAAAAAAGAAACCCATACTTCCATCACCAGTGTCTCTTCCTCCTGGGAAAAGCCCAGGCAAAACCTGAATGTGGCTAACTTGCCAGACGCAAATAAAGGCCAACAATAATTTTTCAACAGGAAACCACTATGTAGTACATTAGTTTTGTCTGCTACAGTTACTTGGCTGTTTTTCATGTTACCCATTGCAGAATGCGTCTTTTGGTAGAAAAACAAAAGCACAGCCAAGATGCAGATGTTATCGTTAAATGCAGCAAATATTACAGTGTCCCTGTTAGCTTAATTATAGCCTAAAAAGTTAATTTAACATTTAATTACTGGGAGGATCACAGATAGAAAGTTGTAATTCTTAAAAATATACAAAGCCTAGTGCGTAAATGTGTATTGAAAAGATGAGAAAAGGTTAATGGTAAGAGAAAATGGACAGATACACTATAATATTAGTGCTGGGTTTTACAGGGCAGAAATATTGTCTTACAGCAGGCAGAGGAAACACTCAAGGGAAAAAAATATTGGTTTAATATGAGAACAAGAAGAAGGAAAAGAGAAACTTAAAGGCAATTCAAGCTTGTAAGAATTTAGAAGGAAGTAAGGAAGAAAAAGTATCTATTTCAGTTGCCTGCAACAGAAGTTGGTTATAAAATGGAAAATGACACTGTTAGAAGCCATTGTTTCAAAAACCAGATATAGACGAAATAAATTGAAGTCCTAGATTAGAATATGCGAAATTCAGGTATTAACTTAAAAACTTCTGTCATATTTTCTTGAGTCAAGCACAGGAGCTAAGCTGATTAAAATATGTGTGTGCAAGATCTACAGGTCACTAAAAACATAAAATTCCTGACTGTGCTTGAAGAACAACTGTGGAAAAGATCTTTGTATCTTTGTATATTACATATGATAGTTTATTCAACCTGATATTAAATCTAAGGCAATAGTTTTAAACAGCATTAATATGCTCTTGCAAACCCATGGCCAAGTGAATTAAATAAATTTTGCTTCAGACAAATATTATAACCACTATTTATTTTAATCTAAGATTATATACATATATTTTTTTTCTTTTACTCTATTATTAAAATTCTGCCAAATTCAAAGTTCACCTGACATTTAATATTACTGAAGAAATATCCATGCAGTGTGATATGTTTCTATTTCAGCATAGAGGAACTACTATACATACACACAGTGGTGAATATGAAACCATATAGCAAGACTTAAAAATTATTTTGAATAGAAGTCTCTTTGTACTTTGCAAGTGGTTGGGTTACTTTCTTTTAAAACCCTTAAAACTCTGAAGACACTGTCATTCTTTTAAAAACTTTACAGTGCTTTGTTCATACATTGACCCATTTGAAAATATTTTGACAAGGAGTTAGGAGAGAAAATCTGAATGCTGCAGTTCTGTGAATGGGACTGACTTTATTAAATTTCTTATGCTACATGGATTGTTTCCACCTGATACAGTATTTTCCCCTTAAATATCAGTTCATAATTGGTGTCTCAGATGTCTACCCTCTTGCCCTTGACTGAACCAGTTAGCAGATGGTTCAAATAGCTCAGAAAATACTGGGTCATTGAAAAAAGTGTCCAGACTGCTGAGTTCCTTGGCACAGTGCCATGTGGCATCAATGACTGCTTTGAAAGAGACCTGATTTGGTGGTTTTCTGTAGCTTTCAAAGATGAATATGCAACCTGGCTTACTCTCCTCTCTATTATTTCGGCAGAATTGTGTGCACTTCAAGACCAGCCTCTTTCTTGAATGGGTGTATCTCTTTCCTTCTTCCAGTAGTGTTGAAGTGAAGACAGAACCTGAACGGAATAGATCAGGACAGAACAGATCTTCGACAGCTAGATCTGCAATAGAGAATTTTTACTTTGCTAGGCTTGACTACTATTTAGAAGAGCGTAAACCTGCTCAGCACCAGACATGGAATAGATTGCACTGCCATGGTGGTGTCCATAGTCCAGTCATTACCACAAGCCTCAGCGAGATGACTCTTTATGTTTTAGCTCTGAACTTTTCTGTGGCCTCCGAGTAAGCTGCTTCATTCCTTTCATGGTTTCTCTACCTGTAAAAATGAGTGACATTAGGGATCGTGGAGTATCATCCTTCAGTGACCTGCAGCTCTGGGGCAATAAGCTGCACAAGCTTGCAGATCTAGCTGCCAGATTTAGCACCCTCAGTGTCTTGTCTTGGATCCAAGCCTGGCTCCCTGCTCTGCCACATGAAGCCTGAAGCTGTGGTGCAGGGCTCCCTGCCCTGGAACCAGAAATCTGAGCGGGGCCTCCTTAAGAGTGTTCAGTTCACAGATGAACTGATCTAGGAACAGGCTTTCCATTTTTCATACAGTTTGATGCTGAAGCTGACCTGCAGCATATGCCTGGTGGTCAGGTAGATGAGTCTTCAGAAATATTTAGAAAGTTTCAACACAAAGCGAAAGTAAAATGGTTGGGTTTGGAAGGTGATTCCTCTTTGGCTAGATTTAATATTTATTGCTGCAAGATCATCAATATTCTTAGCTCAAATAAGCACAAAAACCTGGTACCAATCTGTTTATCCTAAATCATTTAAATCACTTATATCACTTTCGAAGAGAAATGATGGGTGTATTCAATTCAGTGTATTTTCAAAGGAATAACTTATATTTATTCTCCTAATTAATTTGTTTGTCCTGACAATCTAAATTCTAGAAATGTAATACTGAGACATTTATAGAATCATAGAATTATAGAATGGTTTGAGTTGGAAGGGACCTTAAAGATCATCTGGTCCAACTCATTTGCATTTAATAGCAAAGGAACACTTAAATAACCATCTCAAATATCTAGAGCATTATTAGTGTTGATTATCAAGTCTGCGTTTGTGAGGTTATGTAAATATTGCTCAGATTACTAGATTTTCTACTGGTCTGCATGACCAGTAAACAATTTGGTGGGAAAATCTCCTAAAATATATCAGCCTTTGCAATAAATAGACTTTTTCAGCCTGAAACTCTGGAAATTTCTTGTTACGTTTTGTATATGTCAATGATAGGCTTTAGTGAGAAAAAGAAAAATGCATGAAGAGGGTCTCATCCGAACAAGTCATGTTTTTATAAAAAATTATGTGAAGTCTAAACTAGCTAGCCTAGAGCTAGATAGGCTACCTGAACTCTCCACATTGTCCCTACAATAGATTTTAACATATTCTGCCAAAAATGAAACCATTTAAAATTGAGTAGGAATCATCACAGTTATATTGCTTGAACATCTAAGCAGATCTTCTGAGTTGTTTTTGTTGTATTGTGGGTAAATATATAAAATAAACCGAGAGATTACTACAAATATTTTATTTCATGCTCCCTTTGCTTCTGGTTGATTACTGCAAATCAGATTACATGTTAATCTACACAAGCGTTTAGTTCACTGTCAGAATGTTGCTGACAAGCATAGATTATGGACTGTGCGATGTATCTTTTTTTCTGTTATTTCTACTAGTTTTGAAGTACTCATTTTTCTTAGTCTCAATACTCACATATAGTGTGACTATTTTAAAGAACTGTAGAGCTTTTGAAACAAAAATGTCAAATCCATGTTGTTGTGCTACAGCAGATTGGAGAACTTTCATAAAACAACAAAAAAGCGCAGTTCTTCTGTTCTTATTAACTTTTTATTATGTAGATACCATGGATTTATCCAGACATGTTATGATGCTCTAGTGCTCTGATCATGAAATGCATGGCACTGTGTCTCATATTTTGAGCAGGAAGAATGTGGGGTGATTTGGATTATTCTGGATTTATTAAGGTCTTCATATTAAAGATATGACCTGAAATTGTGAATTTTTTTATGATCTATGAACGATAAATAAAAAAAAGAAAACCTTAGCCAGAAAAAAACTGTTTGCTAAAGTCTGTTTCTTCTATGTACAATAAATTCATAGGCTATTTACTTGCCAAATAGTCTTTCCAATATCTTCCAGGAAAAGAAAAAAAAGAAAAATATGCTAACACGGTTGCCTACGTATTCCATATCTCCCACAAATTCCAAATAGCAGTATGTTAAAATGTAGAATAATAAAATAAATGTGATGCTACAGAACCAACTCCAAAAAAAACACTTGAGTAAATGTTTAAAATAAAATGCACTTCCAGTAATTTTTTTCATGACAGAGCTGATTTCTTTTATTTGGTTTACTGATGTCTGGCTTTTTAGTGCCTCATTTTTCATTGAAGAATACCAGAAAGCTTTAGAAACATTATCTAGATTCTCATACAGAGTAATCCTGTGAAGAATATAAAGTTATAAATAGGAAAATAATATCATTTAAGGTGAAGGATTTGCCTGAGTTCAGGTAGTGCTTTAGAAGCAAAGGAGGGAACATTTCCTAGGAATTGTCATTCCTATTCAACATTTTATATGTATAATATTTGAATACATGTCAAAATGTGATATAGCACCTTTTCTTGTGCTTTATACATATATGGATTATCTCCTGTATAAGTTAGCATACACTTGGACTATTTAATGGTTACCCACAAAGTCATAGGCACACATAGATGATTCATTCTCACCTGTTTTATTGAACCAAATATCTGGAAGTTTCTCTTCATTCTCTTTTGAAAAGAGACATTTTCTGTTGTCCTACCTCCCAATGAATCCTGCTTCTGCAAGTCTTTTCAGTCTTGGGTTGTGTGTGTGGGGGTTAATTTCTGCTTTTTGTCTATTGACGACTTAATGATAAATCAAACCAGACTTTTTAAAAGCCAATTTTAAGAATTCTTGTAATTTTTACTGTGTGCATCTGTACCATAGTATCATGGAATGATATATTCAGCTCCCTCCTCAGTGAATGTGAGTCAAATGCATTATTACAAAACTGACCAAAGTATTTGGAGTGTGGGAAGCACATCCTTAAACACAGTGGATCCAGCAACTGACAAGAGTGAAATCTTTCAAACATGAAGAAGGTTGTAAAGTTTTGCTTTTGATTATTACTTTACCAATTACTTATTTATCCTGTTCTCCCTTGGATTTGTTGTATACTAATTGCTGATGACAAAAAGGAAATATTTACTTAACTGAGGTACAGATTTACTGAAAGGACTCTGAAAGTTTTAGATTTTTCTTTCTTTCTCTCATTAATTCATTTCAGTTTGGTATGACATTATGAAGTGTATAAAGCTGTCATGATTAAGTGTCTGCTCTTAAGTGTCAGAGCCCCCCAGCTCTGTTGGAACCAGTCCAGATGGGTATTTGTCCTGAAGTTATTCAAATAGTAAAATGTGTTAGTTAAGATTTTATGTAAATATGTCAATATTTCTAATCTAGTTCAATAGCAGAACTACTTCCGCAGCCATGATACTCATTGATTGAACTGATGGTGTAAGAAGATGCTTGTGTCTCATCAATTCCCCTGCCTTTTTTTTCCCTCAATTTCCACACATCCCCTCTTCTCTTACACTTGGATTACAAGCTCTCTGGGGCAGAAGACTCTTTTTTCCAGTGATTTCTACCATGCTTAGCACAGTGGCACACTAGTTCACTTCTGGCATGCTTAAACTGAAAAAAACAAACGCTTTTCTAAAGTTACCAAGGTCTTGAGAATAGAAAGCCACAAAATGTTGTTGTGTAGGTTCTTATTTCATGGTTAGCTTTCTGCAAGTCAAGCACTGAGGTTAGCTGGATGAAATGGAAAGAAATTTAAACTCTCTGTTCTATAGCAAATACTTTGTGTTTTAAAGTGAGAATGATCAGCACAGCAGGAATTGTCTCTTACTATGGTATTCAACAACAAAAGTATGAAAAGCAAGTAGAGTATAGCTCAGACATGCATGACTAAAAAGTGAATTCTACAATGCACTATTATCCACTTACCATCCCTATACTTACAGTGAAGAGGATGGGATTCAGAGCCCATACTTTGTGTGCAGAAAGATGATTGCTTTTTTACAGTGACCATAGAATTTAAAATGCAGAAATCCATTGTTGCCACTTTTAGCTGCCAGGGACTGACATGATAGTAAGGAGGTTATAGAGTCAGTCAGAAAGGAACTGAACCCAGGCATCATACCTTGCCAGAAGTGACACAAACTTCTAATTTAATAAGGATAATGTAGAGATCAATGTGGCCACTAAGTGAATGAAACCCTTTCTTAATGAAAATGGCAACGAATGCTGTGTTTTGTGCTTCTAGCAACTTGGGTAAGTTGCTATCTGTTGTGAATGTTTCTGAGCATAGATTGACCTAGTAGATTGACATCTTGGGGGGAGGCTTCTCAAGCAAAAGAACAGCCCATCTGGTTTCTGAATCTTGGAAAGCCTTGATGATAATGTTGGATGTTGGCAGCATTGTTGCCAGATCAAAGAATTGAATCAGTCATGCATGGGATACATGTTTTGTATGAAGTTCGACAGTACTCTTCTGTGGGTACATATCTGGCTGGAGTCTGACTTTGGAAGGAAACTAGAACATGCGTAGGCAGCTGCAGCATGTTTCACAATGTCATGAGCTGCAGGAAACCAAGATTCAGGGTGCACAATGACCTGCACCTTCACAAAACATCGACAGGTGTATCCTGTTGGATAAGTCGTACTGATATCAAAGTCTGGAACCCCATATAGTTCATTTCAAGAACTCAGATGCTATTTTTGGTAAGCACAAAGGAGCTTCAGTATTCGCTAGAGTCTAAGATTAATGTTTCATAGAAAGCTGAAACACAAAGAATATAATATCGCTGCATTGTGTGTTGCAACACCACACAGAAAGTATGTCAACATACAACATGTACGAGTACAATGCATTTCCATTATAAATTCTTAATTTAAAGAATATTTCACCCTGAAATATGATAGATAGAAAAGCTTATTTTAAAAAGAGTCAAAATTTTTTTTTTATGCTCTCAGTAGTCCAATCAGTCAGTGTCAGTGGTCCAGCAGTCTATTATATGGATTATTTCATTATTACCTCATTAATCTCTTTTTAGAAATTTATGCAAGGAATTTCATTAGCTGCAAGAAAGAATAATTCTTGATTGCTGGTGTTAACCTTCCCCAATTTTTTTCGTTCCTATCTATGTTTATTGGGAAATACTGAATGCACAAGAAAAACAAAAATGTAATAGAAACTATGATAGAACCAAGAAACTATTACCTCATATATAGAGAAGTATTTGACACTTGCACAATGAATATAACTATTAGTCACAATGAATATAACTATTAGTAGATGCTTTTTTCCTCTCACCTTCTGTTCATGAAGACTGATTAATGCATGTTCAAAAAGAAGTACAAGTGAGAAGCAACAACATAAACATGAAAAATACCTGAGGTAAACTTTTAATATTAAAAGGTAATCTGTACAGACACTTAATCAGTGGTTTTACATGATATCTGTACCAATATTCAGGGTAGACCATGCTTGGTTTATCCATGTTTAAATAAAGACAAAGAAAAAAAGTAAGAAGGCAATTTTCATTTTTGAAGTTACGAGGAGATCCAAGAGTGAAGATTTATAGTGACTGGTGCTGACAGCTACATATCAGCAAACCTTTTTTTCCTTTCCTTTGTGGTTAGTGAGATTGCTCAGGCAATCTGTGTGGTAAGGGTGGTATGGTTTTAAATTTAAAGATACCACATTCCAGTCCAATTTAGGATTTACCCTGCTCTTAGTGAAATCAGAAGAAATACCTGGGATCACCTTAGTGAGACAGGCTGGTCCTATATATATATGTTGGATGCTATAAAGATGTCACAGAAAATGCTTAGGCAGGCTTTAAATACAGATTTAGCTACATTTTAATCCTGAAGGCTTAAATCCCTGAACCCATTGTGCCTCCTGGCTCCATGCAGGCCTGAAGGGTTCTGGAGGCAGCACACTTCCTTTGCAGTCCACAAGCTGTCTCAGCACAAGCATCTAGAGTCCATCTCAGATCAGTCCCCATTCAGTTGTGTTTCATGTTCTGCCTTGTTGCCCTGAAGATCCCGAAATTCATATGATCTGAGCAAACAATGACAGGGCTGACCACTTAAAGGACGTTTCCTTGCTTGTGGCCTTTCTTTTTGAAACAGATCTGCTAGACAAGTATCCTGATGACTACAGCAAATATCCAAGAAACTTGAAGTTTTGACTGGAGGCTTGAAGGATTAAGTCATGTTCTTCCTATGGGCTTCTTGGTGATGTGAGTACAGGATAGACAGTAGGTATAGAGTAAGGAGAGAGAGTGTCTTACTTACTTTCTTTTTTTCCCCACCAGTACCAATTTAATTTAAAATCCTAGATCTAGGAACAAAAACTGGAGACCTCCTCCCCACTTTCTGGTGTATTGTCAGCCTCTCCTTTACTCCCAGATTCACAATTTTCTCTTTATGCATCTTGTGATTTATTTCTGGACAGCATTACAGTTGCAGCAGGAGGAAGGGAGGAGGGTTCACTATTTGAACTTGCTCTAGACCCTAGCAATTAGGCTGCTTTCCAGATCAGAGTAGTTTTCCAGTTAGGTTTAGGATAAGGTGTCTTTAAACCAAAGAACACAGTAAAGAAAAGTCTCTTATTTTCCATGTTTGCTCCTCAAAAGAAGAAGTAGTTCCTTGTCCCAGCTGTTTTCTTAAAAACAAACAGGCAAAACAGTGATTCCATTCTTTCAAAGGATAAGATATAAATATTAAAAACTATGGAGTTTGCCAGGTGGACCTACTTAATTTCTGGACCTAACAGCGGGAGAGGAGTGAAATTTCACACACATGCCAGTGCTCTCAGTTTCTTAGAAACACCAGACCACTTTCTTTGATCTAACTCTTCTGGAAATGATGAACTTTCTGAAATGTTTTAGCATGGAACTGCATGGTTTCTTAGAAAATTTAGCTCTAATGAGGAGGAAAACAAAATAAATCCCTTGTGTCTCTTGAAAAATGGAAATTTTTAAAGCAATTTTTTAAAAACAATTATATAATTTATAATTCAAACATATACACGATTTATTTAAAAGCAAGACAAAAATCTACTGGAAAATTTTAGCCATTCATAGAAAAGAGTGAAAGTTGCATACACTGCATTTGGACAGTTTATTAACATGGGGCTCATACACAATTATGAATACAGATCTTTCTTCGCTCCACTCATGCTCCAAGCTCCCAGCTATAAGCAAACTTATCTGACAGCTATGAAGCCCGTTAGGTCTGCCTGCTGTAAGCCCAGGCTAAGCCTTCCCCAGGAGTAAATACATTAGCTTGGGCTTTGTGTTTAGCTTAGAACTGGCCATAATGTAGCTTCTGGAGCACAGCTCCATCTTGAAAGCAGAGCAAAGAGTGACAGAGTGGGAACCTTTCCTGAGACAGTTTTATCATGAAACTACACCTTTAGTGACTACATTGCAATGTGACTTGTCTTCTCATATTCTGAACATTTTATTTTATAATAATCTATGAAGTGACAAACATAAATGATTCACATAAATTAGATTAGTTCATATTGCATTTTAATGAGTCTTGATTGACACAAGACAATAGCAATTAATCATGGTGGGGCAATAACATCTTTGAAGTCACTGACCTGCAAAAATCTGTCTTCAAGAGATAGTGTTACAGTTGTTATCTGAACTGAATGTGTCTTTTCAAAGAGACAAAGCTCATTATCTTACAATTTCTTTTAATTTCTATTTCATAGAGAATACAATAAAGCAATGACAAATTAGCTTGATCTCACAGAAGCCAAAACAAGGGAAGCAATTTTTATAAATTCTGCAATGTCTCCCTTAATGACCAGTTTTCTCCATTGCAAATTTGGTTTTGATTTGCTAGTACTCCCCTACAGCAGAGACATTTAATACCATTTTTTCTTCAGTTGAGTTATACGTCTTCAGCTGTACCTGAATTATTTGCCTTAATGCATATACTTTTTCCAAAAGCAAAGCACATTCTGGATGTGTTTTAACTGTACTACTATATGAAAGAAGAATATTATAGTCCATCTCAACAAAAACAGATGGCTTAAATTATTAACAATATATATTGCTTACATTATTTCCTACTGTGAACACTAAAGTTTTGTTATATTCTAGCCTTTTTTGCCCTCTGATTGAAAATCAACATGGGAAAAGGCATGTCCGGTTTGCGGAGGACTCTAATACCTTTTTTGAGATCCAAAATTAGCTTAGTCCCTGCGATGTCCTATAAAGGGCAAGACAATAGCTGAATTTGAAGAACTATATGTTCTTACTTGCACTGCTGATACATGTCTTCCTAGTCTTGAAATGCAACGTAGTGAGACTGTATTTTTGTTAATTAAAACTGTGTGTCATCAACATGTATGTCATGGATTGGATGATGACCTTTCATCTGCAACATTTATGGGTACACTAGACAAATTTCATGACTGCATAATCTCCAAACACAACCTCAGTTATTAGCTCTTATCACAATAGTATTATTCAGCTTAACATTTTGTGGGAAGGAGGTGCCTCTGTCAAAGGAAAAAAAGAAGTCCTGTTAAGGTCTCCAGGAAGGCCAGTTATAAGGACTGCCAATTATATTAACATCACAGCAGGCTGCCCAGGGAAGTGGTGGAGTCACCATCCCTGGAGTTGTTCAAAAAACATGTGGGCATTGCACTTCAGGATGTGGTATTTTTCAACTTTAATGATGCTATGATCTGTTATATTCTATTCTATAATTTACAATTGCAGAAAACACAATATTTCAGCCTGAATCTTCAACTATACATACGTTGAAATGCTGGACTAAAGAAATTATTAAAGAAAAATGTTCTTCCCTATGTTTCAGTAAAAAATAATCTCACTGAATGTGTTAACAAGAAAAACAAGTAATACCTCTTAGGCATATTCATAGATAAAAGGGCCCTGCAAAAGCTGTTGCCTTCTCTCCTCCTGCAGCACCACTCACTGGAGCAAGAAATATGTACTCACAGAATCACAGAATCACCGAATCATAGAATGTTAGGGGTTGGAAGGGACCTCTGTGGGTCATCTAGTCCAACCCTCTTGCCGAAGCAGGGTCACCTACAACAGGCTACATAGGTCTTTGTCCAGGTGGGTCTTGAATATCTCCAGAGAAGGAGACTCCACAGCCTCCCTGGGCAACCTGTTCCAGTGCTCCATCACTGTAATCGATGGCCTTGCTGGACTTGTCAAATGCAAGACGAAAGACAAACTCGCACTGAGGCATCTCTCCACTGAGGGGTCAAGAGCTGAAGAGCTAACAAAGGGAGTAATTAACTGGTGCTTATCTCATCAGCCAAAAGTAAGGGGGGATAGCCCGTCACTGTAAACCAAGTGATCTGTGGGGCGTCGCGGATGTTGCGGAGGTTGCACAGCCAGAGATTGCTTCAGATAAAGCACAGATGGCCACCTCGCCAAAAGATTTCCAAACATATAAAAATTTGCAAGGAGGAGCCAGGCGAGAACTTTACCTGACGGGCGGGGTCGATGGGCCTGAACCTCTCTTGCTCCCCCCAAGAATGGACGCCTTTTTGGTAAGAGTCGCGCCTCCAACTTTGTCAGACGTATCCCTGGGAGCACATTGTTAACTAAAGCGCTAAAGTATTACTTTGAGCTCAACTTCTGTAGACAGTGCATTTATCAACGGCAATCACGAATCTGTGATACCTGTTGCTTGAATAAATTACCTACTGTTTCAACTTTGCAAAACTGTTTCAGTGAAAGTTCCTGGGAGGGCTCTGGCAGGCAAGTTGAATCTGATAAGTGGCTACACACTTAACCCTTTAGACATAAACCGTTGACCAAGTCTGTGACTAGGAGCTGATCCAGCCGCACCTAGACTCTCCTCTGAGAGAGAGTTTAGAATGCAAGGGGGTTTTCTCTGAACTTTGTGACTCAATGGGAGGGCTCTCCTTTTGCCGCTTATGAGACTCTCTTTACCCCCCCTTTAACGCGACAGTCCCCTTCAGAGGGAAGAAGTTCTTCCTCATGTTCAGACGGAACTTCCTGTGCTTCAGTTTGTGCCCATTGCCCCTTGTCCTGTCGCTGGGCACCACTGATAAGAGTCTGGCCCCATCCTCCTGACACCCACCCTTAAGATATTTATAAGCATTTATAAGGTCCCCTCACAGCCTTCTCTTCTTCAGGCTGAACAAGCCCAGTTCCCTCAACCTCTCCTCATAGGAGAGATGTTCCAGTCCCCTCATCATCCTTGTAGCCCTCTGCTGGACTCTCTCCAGTAGCTCTTCATCTTTCTTGAACTGGGGAGCCCAGAACTGGACACAGTACTCCAGATGGGGCCTCACTAGGGCAGAGTAGGGGGGAAGAAGAACCTCCCTCGACCTGCTGGCCACACTCCTCCTAATGCACCCCAGGATCCCATTGACCTTCTTGGCAGCCAGGGCACACTGCTGGTTCATGGTTAACCTGTCATCCACCAGGACACCCAGGTCCCTCTCCGCAGAGCTGCTCTCCAGCAGGTCCACCCCAAGCCTGTACTGGTGCATGGGTTTGTTCCTCCCCAGGTGCAGGACCCTGCACTTGCCCTTGTTGAACCTCATCAGGTTCCTCTCTGCCCAACTTTCCAGCCTGTCCAGGTCTCGCTGAATGGCAGCACAGCCTGCTAGTGTATCCACCACTCCTCCCAGTTTGGTGTCGTCAGCAAACTTGCTGAGGGTACATTCTAACTCTTCATCCAGGTCATTGATGAAGAAGTTAAACAAGACTGGGCCCAGTACTGAC
>Ga0065711_1045610_pt1 | contig 13361 bp, 8 predicted proteins | sample Hoacrofraction12_FD_59098 | JGI IMG/M metagenome (GOLD analysis project Ga0065711, IMG submission 59098) | Hoatzin crop microbial communities from Cojedes, Venezuela - Epithelial fraction 12 v2 (version 2) | ecosystem: Host-associated > Birds > Digestive system > Esophagus > Crop | place...
AAGATCCTGTGCAGCCTGCTGTAGGTGACCCTGCTTCGGCAGGGGGGTTGGACTAGATGACCCACAGAGGTCCCTTCCAACCCCTACTATTCTGTGATTCTGTGATTCTGTGTTTTGGCTGCAGAGTGACTGTCAGGGGACAGATGTTTTAGATGTGGCTACAGTAATAAGCGGGATCTAGTAGACCAGTGCTCTGCTCTGGCTCCTGGTCTTTATGCTCCACTGCAGAGTGGGTCTGCACAGTGCCCTGCCTCCATCAGCTGGCAGCGCCAGCCAGGAGCTCCTGGTGTTTCATTTCTGCTTCTGCCTTCAGTTACGTCCAGCTTTTTCGCTAACGTAGCAATCATACTTCATGCTATCTGCTTTGAAGCCAATAAATGTAATAGTATGGCAAATTATTAGCAAGTATAATACAAAATGTGTCATATTTGGGGGGGGGGAGTGTGGCAAGACAAAGAGCAAATATTAAAAGAAAATATCTCTGGAAAAAAATGCTGAGAGAGAGAACAGATTTTCCTGAAAAGAAAGTTGTCCAAAGTTGCCCTTGTTCTCACTGAGAATGTTTTATGGCAGCAAAGGTAATAATGCAGGATATTATACAATGGATGTTGGATTTTCACTAAAAGCTCCCCAGTGAGATATTCCTAGCAGCTGCTAATGTTATACCTTCCAATGACTTGGACAATACAGTATATGACACACTGAGCTGAGAAAATACTTGCATTGTGTATAAAAGATGTGTTAGTTTTTCTTGTTTCTACTTACTGAACTTATTCTTTATGGATTTGTGGCCCAGAAGCTAGACTCCTTTTTGTTTAATCACCAGACAAATAAACTGCTGGCAATGCCATGACAAGCGTTTCCCCGGGGTTCAGCTTTTGGCAGCATAGGACTGCTAATAAGGAAGCTCAGCTGGCATCTTGGGACATTGATGATGGTGCGGTCTCTAGGGAAGGGAATAGAATAGGTACTGAACACAAAGTGACTTCAGATGGGCCACTGGTCAGTCATCAGTCTCACCTTCGACATATTTAGGCCTGAATGAAATGGGCTTTTTTAATACATTAACAATCCCTGGATTCACCAAATATTGTCTTTCCTTTTTTCCATTAATATAATTGATGATGCATGAAGGCTTTGCATTTGCAAACCTTGCGCATTGCAGAATTCATTTCGGTATGTTGTTTTCCAGTAGTACTCATGCTACCAGAAAGATAGTAGTCAGGAGAAATTTAAAACGAGGGATTATTTAAAACAGTGTCCAGTCATGCACCATGGCTTCTGAAACTACTGCTAACCCTGGGATCTGTTACAGATGTCGTGTTCTTTTACGCACAGATACAAGTTTAGTTGAAAAACTCACTCCTGGAGCTGCAGTTCAACTTGGTATTAAAGTGTTTGTGCAAGTTGGGGATGACACTGGAGATTCGTGTGGGTGATAATCTTAGAAATAACAACTGCAAGACAGACAGAGACCTGATTCATTCTTCAGTGCAGTTACGATCCGTTTTCTTTCACAAACCATGGCAAATTAAATATTGGGATAGGTCAGTATTTCAACAATTTCCTTAAATGAATTTATCTTTTTTTGAAGGCCACCCAGCCACTCTGAAACACTTGCTCTTTGTCTAAATTTCCATTTATAACAGCAACAGGCAAGAGCATTTCTAAACACTGTCAGCGAAATTGAAGCAGTGAATAATTCTGTTGAATACCTCTAGCCACTTATAATTGTGAAAGAGGCTTCTTTATGTATTCTGTGATCCCTCTTCATTGTAGGATGAATACTGCTTGTCATTGTAGGTGTTTATTTGTGTCCTGCTGTTTGTTCAGCTCTCATGTCCTACTAGTCAATACATAATTGCAAACTGCCTAGCGTGTGCTCAGACCACTGCTTCTTAAAAGCTGAGGAGACTCCCTGTAAAGCATGTTGGACACGCAAAGCTGTGGGAGTCGAGGGTATTCTGGATGTCAAGATCATGTTCCTAATGCCTCTGCCTCGCTCGTGGGCCTTGATAGGTGGCTGGGGTTTGGTGGCTGTCTGGGATGTCTGTCTCTTTGTAGTGTGGATGTTTAGTTCTCCTCCGGGAGGAGCATGGGTGGGGGGAACTTACCTGATGTACTTCAACAGCGAAAGAAAGCAGCATGGTAACTGCTGTGGGGCTAGAGCCTTGTTTTCTGCCAAAAGTAGATCTTGCTGTCGGCACATCCAGACTCTTCGCTGACCTGTGCCATACGGTTCATCGGTCTAGGTCAGTGGTTCAGCATTTTATTTCCTGGCCTTTGCAGCTACTGGTGACTTGTTTTTGTCGAAACACACAGTGTCTGTGACTGTGCAAGTGTAATGACTGGGGTAATAAAACAAATAAGAGTTAGTTCAGGCTACAGGGTAAGTGAGAGCTCAAGTGGTTTCTTCCTTGCCTTTTAGAGAATCTGTGACTCATAATGAAACTAGACAGCAGTGCATTCACACACATGGCACTCTTGGCCAACACGTCTAGTCCAGCTCAGCCAGCCAGCCCCGGACCCTATGCGTACTCACGTTTTGTCTTCACATGCATGCGCTTCACTTCCATCTTACAGGAGTCATTATAAAGATCCATCTGCATTATTAATTTGCTCGTTCTTAAAATAAAGGGGGGGGTGTAATGTAAAAACACATAAAGCAATGAATGTCTTGAGAAAGTAGGGTGTATGGTTTTCTTCTCTTCTCCTCATAATGCAGAAACAATCAGTACAGGTGAGTTTGCTGGAAAGCGCTCCGAACACTTTCCACACACTAACTGTTCACTGCTAATGAATGCCCCAAGGAGCATTGTCAAGGCCAGAGCTTAAAAGACCAGATCTTTATGTGGATAACTTAATTCTTGGGAGGGCTTAAGCCAGCCTCTGAGTAATTCAGCTGCCTGCGTATAGGGATTTTGCGTACTTTCCTCGGAAGGATCTGATTGCTGTCACTGTCATAGACAGGATACAAGACTACATGGTTTTCTGATCTGTTGCCATTGTTCTCACGTTCTTATGAAGTGGTCCCTCGAGGTTTCATGAAAGATCTTTTGTTGGGGGACTTGTTTCTATTTATTCACTGCCAGTGCTTTAGGCAGAAAGATGGACACAGCTGTTAAGGAGAAACTGTGAGATTCCATTAAGAGATGCTTCTCTCTCTTTCTGTGTTGCTGGTTTGAACTGAAACCCAGTCAGCACAATAGGAATTTCCTCTGTAAAAATTAGTGTGGTTTTGGTCCAGTCCCTAATGGGTGGTAGCTTATATAGCAAGAGCTGTCATTGCACGAGACACTATTGTATTTTACAGGCAGCTCAGAAGAAAGCAGGCAATTGAGCAGGACAAAATACTGAAATTTCCTCTGTGACCAGCAAGTGGCTTTTTAGAAGTAAGGGTTTGGTGGACAGTGTAAAGAAATTTATGTTCTTCCTCCACAAATAAATGTGAAACTATGTATATTTAAGCACTAAGATCCCTGGGAGGGGGCAATGTTGGAGGAAGATCTTTGAGGAAAATAAGACAATGCCAGGCTGTTGGATTAGCATCAAACAAAAGCAATTACCCACAATTGCTTTTACATCTATATCTTCTGTGGATTTTAGCATATTCTCATTCCATGGTGATTTCTATTCCTAAAAAAGTGAGCTAGCATAAGGCTGCAGATGGCAGGATTTTATGAGCAATACCCCTTGTTGGTGCTGCCTGCATCTTAGAGCAAGTGAGTAAAAATTCGGTATTTCAGATGCCCTCTTGAAGTTCTTGTGATGAGAATTAATATATTTTCATCCCTTATAATTCAGTTTAATCTGACAAATGTTTGCCTTCCTACAGATAGCTAGAGGCAGGCAGCATAAGCCCAGGGTGAAGTTAGCCTGTTTAGAAATGTAAAGAGATCTGAACTGACCTCTGTGAAGGAAGTTGGCTACAATACACAGAGGTGAATCAGCATTTTTTCCCTTCAGGCTGAGAATTTTCTTAGTTATTGACGTTTTATTGATTTTAAAAGATGCTGTTTTCCTTGTCTGCTAAAAGCGCTCTTAAAGATGTATGGCTTGGATTGAAAAGGTAACACTTCTGCTGCCAACCCCTGACACGCTTTTATTTGCACGTGTACAAATGTTGTGAACATGGTTCCTTGTCCTTCCCTGTGTAGACACTGGTGATAACACCAAAGTAGGATCTGGAGTGCACTGGAGGTCTCTCCTTAGCCCCATAAGCCTTTGCTGTCCATTTGCTGTGTGTTTACCTGCTTTCCTGAGCAGTTTCTGGAATGTGTAATCTGCAGATATGTCTTCAGCTTTAATTCTCAGTAGGACAGCTTTGGCGGATGTCAATGATAGACATTAAAAGCTTGAGAGCAAAGTCTGATTTCATACCTCTGTCCTGGCCAGAGTTGAAAATGTTTGTAACGAAGCTGTCAGTGCTGTGTTAGTTGATAGCCAGTTGCGTAATTGAAATGAGAGTCTGTCCATCTTCCCTTCAAAAGAGGGAGCGTGTGTTTTGCCAAGCCCGGTTAGATGGTACAACAGCCCCCTCAAGAACTGTAATAGTAATCAAAAACAAATCGGTCAGTCCCACTGGCTGCCCGGGGACAATGCCAGCAAAGCACTGTGTCCCTCTCCCCGCTCCCACAGCAGAGCCGTGGGGATAGGTGCTGCTTTCCTGTGCCCCTCTCGGCATCCCTTCTGTTCCCACCGGCACAGCCCTCGGGACCAGCAGCTGCAGAGTCCCCCCGAGCTCGCGGCCCGGTGGCAGGCGATGGCTGAGGTTTCTGGCAGAGCCTGCTAGCAGAACCACCGGCTGTGTGCCAGCCTTCCCCGAATCCTCACCCTGTAACGGCGCCGTAGCTGAGTTCGCTGTCCCGTGCCCTAGCCGCTTGTACGGCGTATTTATGAAGTGTGTGTTTGGTCACTGCAGGGTTTCTCCTGCTTTGTAAATGCAACCAGCAGCTATTAGGAGCTCATGTGTAGAGATTAGCAAGGCATTCCTACTGCAGAATAGTCATTGATGTGTGAATTTCGTTTTAAAAACGAACCCAAACAAACCTGAAGTCTGACCAAAGCTCTGGGATAAGAATATGTCAGATGAACATTTGTTTTAGCAGGTTGCTGTGAGTACTGGGGCATGCGAAGGCTCTTGATTCCACTCGAAAGGGTAGTGGAAGCATTTCCTATTGCATTGCTTTTCGTAGGAAGCTGCTGCTTCCATGCTAAATTACATGTGGCAAAGAATTTCTTAGTAATACACCGTACCTTCAAAGTGCCTTCTCTCTCTCCTGTTCTTTTTTGCTGCAGGAAGCAGGTTTTGAGATTGATTTCTCTTTGAGACAGGATAATTCCTATTGCACACTAGTTAATTATTTGAAATTAAAATGTTAGTTGAGGTAGGATGCAGGATTAGTGATGCAGTTGTAAAGAAGAATGGTAAACCTCACTTTAGGATGAAAATGGTATTTCCCCTCTATCTCGGATTGGAAGCAAGGATCATTATTTCTCTTTGTGCTACACACAAATGATGTATCATTCTATTAAGAGAATAACAGATTTAAAGTATTTTATTGCTAGTTAAATGTAATCCATGGTACTCAATACAGATTTCAAGGATCAAGGGATTTAGCTTATTCTGGATTATCATCTTTAGGCTGTCATTTCTTGGTGTGTTTAAGCATAAACTGTGGTCGAAAAGGCTTTATGGAAAAAGGTGCACGTAACTGTTCCTGTCCGAGGGAAGCTGGCTTGCTTCTGGCCTCTTGTTTGTACGCCTGCCTGGCACTTGCACTGCTGTGCCATAGATCAGGGAACCTGCCAGAAAAGATACAAGTTTAGTTTTCAGTCCTCAGCAGTCTCCTGATTTATCTCTCTGGATGGTCATGCAAGCTGTAGTACCGGCACAAGGGAAAGTCTGACCGGTTCTTTCAAAAGATCTCACCTTTCTTGCCAAAGGCTTCTGTGAATGCGGCTGTAGCGTGTGCCTGGTATCAGAAGTGCAACGGAAAAAGAAGATCTCAAGCAGAGGAAAGGAATGGAATAAAATATAGATCCTTTGGTGTTGTGGTTGTTTAAATGCTTTTGTCAAGACATCTCTCTCTAGCCCTGAGCGTAGGTGCTTCATCCTCCTGGGAAATGAGAGCAGCTCTCCTGCCTGCTGGGGGTTTGTTTGTGATTGAAGCTCTCAGATGGATGGCATCTGTGCAGAATGTCTGAAAAACTGCACAGAAAGGGAAAAGCAAATCCGCTATTCTATCAAATGCAGACTTTGATGAGCGCTGGGAGTGATTACTGGCTGTTTCTGTAACAGCAGCTGAGATTCTTCTAGGTGTATTTTAGTTGTGTTGAGGCAAAACCAATCTTGTAGCGGTGTCACTCGTGATGTTGCAATGCTGCAAAGCTCTTAACCAATCTCTGTACCTCTGGGATCTCATGTGTAATTCAGGATTGACCAGAATGGATACAAATCCATCCTAATAGCCTAGCTAAATTAATGAAATTTCCCTGCAACTGACTGCACAATGGCAAACCAACTCATGTCACGCACTGTGTGAGCACTGAGGCTGCAGCCAGGCAGGGATGGTGTCCTCTTTTGTTCTGCTGTGTTAACCTGCAGTTTCTCAAACAGTTAAGTCAAATAGAGAAGAAACTGCAAGGGGACAAAGCTTCTGTTAAATGCCTGGGTACTTCGTTACTTTACTCTGTGAGTGTGCATGTTCAGGGACAAAGTCATTTGCGGTTTTAGAAAAGGAACTGTGAACCACATTCCAACTTCTAGAAGTAATTTTAGGTGCAACTCGGTAAGATGTTCATAAGCTATTACCTAATCAAGCTGGTGGAAATGATGCAGATGCAATTTTGCCTTCCTGATTTTTAATTTTTTTTCAGAATAACATGGAATAGTTGTACCAGTCCAGACCAGAGGTCATTTTAGTATATTATTCAGTCTTTGGCTGTGATCGATAGCATATATAGAAGGAAAAAATAAAAGAACAGGACTGGATTATGATGATAGTTCCCTGGTATACCCTGTCAGCTGGATAGTTGTGGACTTCCTGAACCAGAGGAGTTATCCTTAACAGTCCTTAAATTACTGTTCTCCCAGGACTTTGTCCAGTCCTGTTTTGAAATAACATAAACTCTGAGCCCCCATAGCCTCCTGTGATAAAATCCCAGTGTTTAGTTAGTTTTGTTCATGAAGTATCTCCTTTAATTTGAATTTTTTCAGCTGCTAGTCTTCTTTGATGCCAGCAGGTCAGTCTTCTAAGAGACGAGGTTATTCAGTTATCCCATTTTCTATGCTACTCTTGGTGCTAGCTCTCTTCTATATCCCACATCAGTTGTTTCTTTTCCAGTATGTTTAATGTGTCCCTGTAAAAGGACCTCTTTTGTGCTTTTGACAATTCTTTTTGACGCTCTCTGTACTTTTCCCGGTAATAACCTTTTTATGTTGCAGGGATGCAGTAAACTTACAAGTACTAAAATGTATTTACTTGTAAAGAGGTTCTGATCTCTGCTGTCATTGGGGGTTCGTAAGCAGTTGCATATAAACAAAAAACTCAGCTCTAATGCCCACTGAATCTAGTGGGAGTCCTTCCATTGACTTTGGTCAGGAGTCTAAATCAAACCACACTAAAAGCATTTTGCAGAAGTACAACTAAAGTGGAAGTAGCTATAAAACAGAAGTGGCCTTGGCTTATTTAATAATTCATTTCTGAGTGGTAAGAAATACAAAAGCAGAGTTTAAACACTGACAGACAAGCTCATTTTCTGGATTCTGCTGCTAAGTGTCAGCAATCTAATGCTGTTTTAGGCAATAATTTGCATACCTTTTGTATGGCACTGCCGTGGAAAGCAAACTCTGCCACAGCCTCCTGTTCCTGCCCCCTCTTTTTGGCTGCCATTCAGTGAACCAGATTGTGGATCTGACCCAGATGTGAAGATTTTTTTTTTTTTTTTTTTTTTTAAATTGATGGGGAGAGGTGGTGTCTGCTCCTCCTCAAATGTTCTCTGGGGTAAATTTTAATCCCCCAGTCGAACACATTGTGTAGCCACAGAAGGCATTCTGCTAGCAAAGACACTATTTGTTGCCTTGCAAAAGATATTCTTCAGGGCTGGCTATCTGCTGGTCCCCAAGAATCAGCTCACTGCAGGGTCAGGCAAGCACCAGCTTAGGCGCAAGGCAAGTGGCAGGCTGGAAGCCGAACGCTGGAACCGTTCCCTTGGATTGCTGCCTGCAGCATTGTGTTAGGAAGCACATCTCTAGGAACGCAATAACTGGTTTATTGATGTTCAGGTTGCCCAAATCGCTTTAAAACAATGGTAATGTAATCACTGTAATTCCCAAAGTGAAAAACAGAAGGTGGGTTTGGGTTTTTCCTCTTTTCTTTTTAAATTGTGCTGTCTGTGTACAGCTGTTCAAAATTTAATCTAGTACCAGGTTAGCTCCTACTCCAAGTAAATTTGCTGGACAACCAGAGAGACTGAAAAGCACAGTAAAATGCTTGCTTTTCCACTGCACACTTAGATAAAAAAGTTTTGAAATACAGCATGACAGAAACAGACCTCAGTGGATGTAGAAAATGATTGTGAAATAATGACTGTGAATAACCTCTTTAATTGCTTTAGCAATAAGCAAGATATGAATGGCTGAATCTTTAAATGCCGCTTCAGTTGACATACTATTGGAAATTCATTTTTTTAAAAAGTGAAAAATTTGAGCACTGTTTTAGATCTTCGCTTTTAATTCAAAGCCATTTTTTGCTTGTCTTTACAACGCTGATTGCCTGAATCAGGAAACCAAGACTGTTTTTGAACTTTGAAACGTTACAGTGGTATTTGCGAGGCTTAAGTGAGAGGAGCATCATTGCTAGTCTCTAGGGAGTGCTGATACACCACGCACCATGGAAGTGAGGACCATAGAGTGATATGTTTTATGGAGATACTGGCTTAGGTCTATAGCAAGTAGTCTGGAGACATTGTTTGTCTTTCCTTTAAGTTTATGTGGGAGACAGTATATATTATGGCAGGGTCGGTGTTCTCTGCAGTGTGTTGTACCTGATCATTCCTGGGTCTCTGTCTGCCTTCTGGTTACCAGCAGTAGCACTGCTGTCTGCAGGCACGTGCCTGTCAGCCCACTGGTAGCAGTGGAGTCAGCAGCTGACAGCTCACTGGTTATAGTCACCTATCGCTGGTGGCGATCAAATTGTCCTGTATCCTCTGAACAGCCCTTATAACGGGCTCTTTAGAAGACCGGAATGACAGTAGTTCATTTCTTATAGCTATGGTTTTGCTTCCACTACTGGACATGCAGCAGCACTGGCAGATTGATTTGTTGAGTTGAATGTTTCATGGTTTGGTTGGTACTTGAATGATTTTATCTGTCAGCCTACTCACATAAGGAGCTGCCTTGGCCATTGGACTCTGGCCTTTGCCAGTCTGTGGGCAGCAAGACTCACATGTAAGGGTCGTTTCCCTCCTTAGGCTTCACTTCTGTTAGAGTCATTTCTTGTAGCTGTTGTCTAGGCAGTTGGAACTGAAGAGGAGTATTTCTCCATCCCTTTGCAGCAATGCACAGAGTGAGTGAGATGTCCCTCACATCCGCAACGTCACATACTCATCACTGTATGGATCAAGGATACACTGTACTATATATGGCAGTTTTGACAGCAGTTACTTATATTTGACCGTAGTGTTTTCTCTTTGCCTGACACAGTTCCTCCCAAAGCTCAGGTGGCATTAGTGCATTATTGGAGTGGTTTTCTGGCTATTCTTATCTGATTTTCTGTTTCCAAGGAGTGGATTTCCCAGCAATTTCCGCTGAAGCAATTATTCTTGTTGGCTAAGGTGAACAAAGCGAGCTTTCAGGATATCCTTTGCTGGGAATATACGGGCTAATTCTTGGAATAATCTCGTTTCTGCAGTGAGGAAAAAGGGTGGAATTATCAATACTGAATTCTTCATGGGACTGCATCTTGTGTGATGCCGAGTCAATCATGAGCTTGCCGGGAAAGCTGAGTTCAAGTATTGTCTGTCTTCATAACTGTGTTTTTGTAACCGGGTTCTGACCCTGTCACAGCAAATGAAATTGAGTGGTATCATACAGCAGCCTTCTCAATGGAAATGTGTGTGTCAGCTGTGTGTGCGTACATAGTCATCCTAAACATGTTGTTTATATTTTATATCAGTTTGCTCTAAGGAAAAAACTGGCACCTCATGGTGCAACATGCTCCCTACAGGGAAGACAAGATTGGAGCTTGAATACTGATGAGTGGCATCTGCAATGAGGGAAGCGCAATCTAGAGTGTCCTGCCAAACAGAGAGATCCTAGAGAAATGCAAACAGTGTGAGTAATTAGGTCCACACCTTTTAAAGCACTGCTCTTCTCCTCATTAATTTGCTGAGGACACAAGCATGCAAGAGTGAGGCCTTTATGAAATTCTCTGTTTCATCTTGTACTGTGATCTGTTCTGGGAGAGCATTTCAGGCCACGTCCAAACCGAACATTTGTATATTGAAGTCCAGTTGATTTGGTGTGTTCTTGAACCTTTTTTTTAAAGGCTCCTGTGTTTGAGGCTGTTAGTATATGACAGCTTTGTATGGCATATGGACCTGATGGTGTGTTTCAAAGCTCCTTACGCTTGTCAGAAACCTCGAGTCTGCGTGATAGTCTGGAACCCAGTGATCTTGTATTTTGCACTTGGCAAAACGCAGTAACATGATCCATCTGTTGGCTGTTGAATTAGAAATTAAGTAAAACAAAGTCCATGCGGAGAGTGATGTAACAACGTACCTATAGTGGAGTTCATGATGATGATGATTTGAAGGGTGATATTTTGCACAAACAGTTGTACTGTAAGAATTCATCTTTGTCAAAGGATGAATGTTTTAAATCACATTGTGGAGATTTCCCAGAGCCTTGGATTGCCCCATAGTCAGATACCACTTTTACGTTGGCCACATCACCATGTTGTGTCTGAACTACCAGGTTCAATGGTAAGTAGCATGAAAGGATCTTTGTTCTCGCTTGGCTTGTGTGGTGCTGTAAGAAAAAGAATTGCTTTTGATTGTGATTGTAGACCTTCAGAAATACCTTTAGCATAGATCTGGTCCTGTAAACAGGACACTGCTGAAGCTGGAAGACCTGTGTGTGTGTTCAAGATTTCTGTAGTTCACTCTGGACAGGTCACTTTCCTGTGTCTTAATTTCCTTAGCTCTGAAGTAGAGACTAACGATGTTTAACTTCCTTTTTAAATTGTTCCAAGCCTCACTGTGATTAAATGTGCTGTGTATATGCTGAGTAGTATCATTATAGCATAAAACTAAAATGCATAAAAATAAAAAGCATAAAAATAAAATGAAAATTAAAAAGAAGCATTGCAAAAACGTGTCTGTGAAACAGAGGGGCTGGTTAGGCTGGTGGGAGAGTATTCAGCACTGCAGGGAGATGTCAACTGGTCCCATAACCAGCTTGAGAAACATGTGCATTCATGACCGAAAGTCCCTGGAGTAGAAGTGGCTCAAACAAATCCCAGCAGAGCAGTGGCTCATGCAGCAAGAGCAGGATTGTGCTTGTACACACCCATAAATTATCCCATCCAGAGGAGCTGGGTGTTTAGGTGTTCTCATTGTTTGGAAATTTGTTGTTGGGAAAATACTAACAACCTCACAGCACATAGTTCTTTGCTGTGTCTAAGTGGATTGCCAGTCCCTCGAGGCAGAGGCTGTCTGGGTTTGCCTTCCACAGAGCCAAACACATTGTCAGCACTCAATTAGGCGCGTATATACAGTTTCATGCTGACTCAGAGCTCAAAGATAGCCAGTGTTTTTTTTCTTGTTGAGTATCCCTGCATAGAGAAAGCAAGCTATTTTTACCCAAACCTGAATCTTTCTAGCATTATTCCTGATAGGAAAAAATAAACCTTGTGTGCTTGAAGTCAAAACTGAAAGAGGGATCTTTTCCTGGGGGTGCCTGTGATCCTCTCAACCTTCCAGTAACTGAGGAAATGCATCCTCTGCGTGTGCGCCTCTGTCAGTGCCTCTCTTCCCTCTTGGTTGTACTATGTGGGCAACCCGCTGGCAGGGGAAGCCCTGCTCTGAGACACAAAGGGCTGATCAGTTCCTGTAAGAAAGGAGCAAGTGAGACAGAGGCAACAGTGTCTTTGGAATCAAGGGGTGAAGAGCTGGTGGGTCGGAGCCGTTTCAGGGAACAGTTGTAGAATTGAGCTGGTGAATTTTTGTTTGGAGGGAAAGAAGAGAAAAATAAGAGCAATGAAGTCTGGTTCGAGTAGGCAGGAGCTTTTTGTGACTGTTAAATACAAAGTTTACAGTTTCTTCCTCTCCCCTGATCTCCTTTGCTTCCACTGTCTGGGGCTTTACTTCTCCGCTGGGTACACAGGCAGCTCGTGAGAGGGGGGAGTGTGGGGTGAGTGGCAGCTCCCTGGCCATGATCCATGAAAGACATCTGAAGCTACAGTACGTGAAGTAGGCAATAGAGTCTGGGGAGGATGCTTTCCTTTTCTGGTTGTGTTTGGGTGGGAAGTGTAAGGGGTTTGTATTTTTTTTTTATGCTGCACATTTTTGTAATTCCAGCCACAAACAGAAAAAGCTGGGCAGTGCTGGCTGGGAAGGTGCTTGTGCACCTGTATGGGGTGGGACAGGCATTCAGAGGCAGAAATAGACACCAAGCCATCCGGTTTGGGCAATTACACTCTTCCTGCATTCTCACCGCAGTTGGCATTTCACCAGCTAAGCCACAAAGGGAGGTATAAAGACAAATGAGATCTCTTTTTGAAATTACCTGTACTTAAAAGAACCTCCCTCCTGGGATGGCATTCATTATGTGTCTGTTTATTCATCCTTTGCTCACATGATAATTTGCTCCTGCAGAAATGTATCTCAGGTGCACCCAGTGCTGGGACTGAGCCAGTTCTGCTGGCACTGTTGGAGGTCATTTACCGAGAGAAATTAGCTGTACGGCATACATAAAGGCGACTGACATAGCTATACCTGCCCACAGGTGCTCCGAATGTGCTCGCTACCTTTTCAATAGCTCATCCCAAGTCCCAGTGGATTTCTGACTCTGCTCTGGCTTACACTGTATGTTTCTTCCAGAGTTGGTAATATTCTGAGATGGCTTAAAGTGTAAATGGGAATACGAGCTGTTGATTGGGAAGAGGCAAATGAAATGTCAGCCTCTGTCGCAGCACTCTCCTAATATAAAAGATTGGTGGCAGTGGGCTGAGCTGAAGCTGCAGCTGCTGTGGTGTCACTTGGATATTAATTGGGGAGCGGGTGAGTGCAAGGAGCAGCAAATGCTGTGGAAGAGGGGAGAGGAGCCAGATAGGAAGAGGCTGGCACAAGTGCCAGGC
>Ga0065711_1045611_pt1 | contig 13361 bp, 15 predicted proteins | sample Hoacrofraction12_FD_59098 | JGI IMG/M metagenome (GOLD analysis project Ga0065711, IMG submission 59098) | Hoatzin crop microbial communities from Cojedes, Venezuela - Epithelial fraction 12 v2 (version 2) | ecosystem: Host-associated > Birds > Digestive system > Esophagus > Crop | place...
TAACATAGCATAAATACCTAGTAACTGTGTCTCTTCGGTGCACACGTTTGGAGGAGAGATCCCCCGTGTGCCCGGCGCCGCAATAAAGAATACCTGCTTAATAGTCTGCTGACTATTGAGTCTTCAATTCTGGCTTTTCACGGCATCACAAGCAAGGCTTGCACACTTGTGATGGAGGACAGCCGTTTCCCTGGGAATGTCATTGCCAAAATACTGGCATGGGAGGGATAGGAGAAGCAGCCAGGAGGAAGGGGTTTTCTTGAGGTAATCTGCAAGGGAAGAGTAACCCTTGAGATGATTCCCATGTCTGGGAGCAGATCCCGTAGGTTGTCTGTGTCTGTAGCACCTCTGGTCCCAGGCAAGTGGTGCTTCACCTGGGTTGTGGTGAGGGCATTTGATACTCATGTCCTTGAGGGCCTCTGCTCCTCCCGGCCGGGTTGTGTAAGCCTTGGAGCAGAGTAGAAGCCAGGTAAACACTTGGGTGCCTTCGTGCCAGGTGATTGCCCAAGGAAAGGACGATCCTGTGTGATATTCTAAGAGCCAGGTACCTCTGAGCAGCTTATGCTGCAATGGGGGTGGCTGTGGCTTCCCGTGAGGTTTTGCCTGATGCTCTCAGCAGTTTGTATATGCTCTAAGGATCCTGTCTGCATCCAGACAGCACCTCTAGAAAATCATGCATGGGCAGGAGGAAAAATGAGTGAGGACAGTGAGGCTCTGCCTAAGGATGAATGCCAGAGAGGGTATGGAGATGAATCGGAGATCTGTAGGACACCAAGCTCCAGGGCTGGGTGGTAGTACAGGGGCAAAGGATTTAGAGGAGAGATATTGTTGAGATAGATGCAGTGAGATGTGTTATCCTGTTGTAACTGCTGTATGTAAAAAAGACTTTATGGGAGGCGTGGTGAGTTTTTTTGCTGGTTTGTCCTTGTCTGGGAAGATGACTGTGGGGAGCTGTGAAGCTCAGGGCAAGCAATGCCCTCAGAGTTCCCACCTCCGCTGAAAGGCTGCGGATCAGAACAGCTCCCTAGGGAAAGGCAAAACCAATTTTCAGGGCTGACAGGAGGGTTAAGGAGAGCAAAGAGACACTGTTACATTTGCTCCTCCATGGCAAGGCGTTAGCCTCTCCTGGGGCGCTCCATCCATCAGCCCCAAATCTAATGGGAACAGTCTTGGAGCCCTTTCCTGGAAGGATTTTTCTCACGAACAACACATGGGGAAGAGGGATGTGGAAAAGCAAATGATAAATGTATCTTTAGCTGCCTTCAAGAAAGACACAAGCCAGCCTGGGAAGCGCTCCGGTGCAATTAGTGCAGAACACATGCGACGTGAATGCCCTTGTTTACTGCCTCACTTTATGTAGCTCTGGCTGTGGATTTATTGTCCCCAGACCAGCCGTGGCTGCTGCACCACTGCTGGCTGCTGCAGAGGGCTCTGCCCAGCCTCCCCAGCGGGTATTTCTCATTTCACACTTCAAAGATGGTTGAACAATGCAGCTGCACATCAAAGGTCCGAGCGGAGCCGGAGAGATGTGGGAGGGGAGGACAACCGCTGGCTCCACCGTAGTCGTGGGCACCCATGGGGTGCAGATCCCACCACTCCCCAGCCGGGATGGCTGTGCCTCCAGCAAGTTCAGTTCTTCCCTGGCTGCCAATGGAGCTGAGAGCCCAGCTGTGGCTGGTGATATGGTCCGTGGAGATCAGAGGAGTCCCTGGGGACATGCCCTCTGTGAAGCCAAAGGCTCCTCCTGGCTGCAGGCTGGCCTTGGGGGCTAATTGCTGCAGTCAAGATGCTCCAGTGAGGCTTATTTGCCTTTGTACAGTGAGGGATCTTCCTCCTCCCTGCTGTTTCAACAGAAATGCTCCCTGAGGAAGCATCTGGCTCGAGGAGCCTGGTCCAGCTGAAGCAGGAGCTGTGTGGCATGTGGGCAAGCCACTGCCCAGCCTTGCAGCCGGGGTCTGTGCCGAGCATCCCTCCGGCTGCTGCCTTGGGGACCCTTCACATGCAGCAAAGGGGTCAAAACTGGAGGATTTTTTGACTCACTGCTTTGCCCTGCTACCAGCAGGAGGGTTGAGAGCAGCTGCACGGGGACCGTCTGTGGGGGCCAGTGACCCATACACACCACGCGCGCTGGGCCTTGGTTAATGAATATCTGTGTGTCTCCTCGTGCAGCAGCCAGGACAAACAGAGCTGCAATTGCACGGGCTGTGCACAAGGCCGGGGTCACAGGACGCACCAAGGTGATCCGTGCCATCAGCCTCTTGCAGCTCCTGTCACTGCAGGTTGTCCTCAGGGGGACTGCAGCTGCCATGCTGTGACACCACCACCCCCCCACACCACCCCCCAGGCATTGCGGGAAGCCACCTCCAGCTTCTAGTAGGATGCAGCTTTGGGCTGGAAGAACGGATTTTTTTTTTGTAGGTGAGACTGCTTTTTCCTGACTGTTCTTAGTCTTTTGGAGGTTAGGAGCTCTCTTCTGCCCTCATTTTCCTGTAGCATATGATAAAAAGTCAAACAGGAGTTTGCAGATGTTGGGCAGAGCTGCCTTTGGTGCCATTAGAAATTCTGATGGTTTTTAGTTAATTTATTTTCCCCCAGGGATTTTTGAATTCCTTGACTTTTCTCCTTTTTTCTGCCTTTCCACACCTGCAGTTCTCCTTCCCTTTGTTTTCCTTTTTTACAGAGTGAAAAAAAGTCCAAAATCTTTTTTTTTTTTTCATTTGAGGAAAAGGGCAGTTGGGAAATGAGGAGTCAAGAGGTCCAGGGCCTTTTCCACTATCTAGTGCTATCAGTGCTATCACACTGGGTAACTGATTGACTCTTCCTGTACCTTTGTTCCCCTCCCTTTGCTTTGGGTTGACCTTTCCTGTCCCCATGCCAGGGACAAGGACAGGCATACCCTCTTGCTGTATGTTGCTCCTGGGTGTCACTTTCTGATAAATGTTTTGATTCGTTAGAAGTTGTGTCCTGCAGAAGAGGATCCACACCTCCTCTAGGCTGGGAATCTATAAAGCCAGCTTGGCAGTTTGTATGAAGTCAACTTAAACATGACTCCAAAGCTGTTCCCTTGGTAAGCCAAACCAGTTTGGTAGATAGTGGGAAAAAAATAGCAATTTCATTCTTTTTCACTTTGGTTGTTCAATCACTTTTCTGGCATTCTCTGTTCTATTTTATTTCAGGTTAATTTAGCATGAATCAACTGCCCAGCTCAGACAGCTTTAGAGACTCCAGCAACTTTCAAATGGGCGTACTCCCAGCTGATCAGTTCTCCCCCAGGACCTCTCTGCAGAGATTTGATGGATGAACTCGCACAACGAGACTTAGATGAAGAGTGCAGGGATGGATTGGGATCTGCAGACTCCTCTGTACTTGCCTATGCTTTGCCCTTCCTTGCAGATGTCCTCTGAAACACACTCATCCCTTTCATTACAATGGAGGAGTTGAGGTGCCACCACAAGAGAAAGTCCGTATGGACTTACAGATCTGTGCTCCAGAAACCTGGTTCTGGCCCTGAATCAGCCAGGTTAAAGGAGATTAGCTGCAATGTCTTGTTACAACCATTAGAAAACCCATTCGATGCTGAGCAAAACTGAAGCCACAAGGAAGTGTTGGAAGAAAAGATCAGCAACCGATTGCAGGGAGAGCAAACCCAGCCTGTGAGTTACTCACGGCAAGCCCTGCACTTGGGAAACCTGGGCCACTGCGTGAAGTGGTTGGGAATTGCCTGACTCTGGCAACAGAGGTGAGGGGAAAAGGTGGCAGAGAACACGTAGCCTCCTCTACGGTCTGCTGCTCTTGCCCTACCTTTATTCTGCCCATACTTCAGTCATTGACTCCTTATTTCTCCAATTTTTTTACTTGCTGAGGATGAACCCCCTCCAGACAGTCTCCTTGGTGGCCCTACAAAAAGAGAGCCCCCATTCCCATCGGCACGGGTGCATGCCAGCCAAGCCAGGGCCCCGTGGCCGCAGGGAGGCAGCCCCTTTCCTCCTGCCTTGCCCCATTTGGCCCCTCCAACTTTCCAAGTGCAGAGGAAAGGGGAAAGCAGTCAGAGGCTTTGGAGCAGGAACCTGCCCGATGGCAGGGTGCCGTGTCCCTGGGGTGGCACTGCCAGCTGCCCTCTTTGCAGGGGGATAACTGCAGTGCCGGGCTGGAAGGATGGGGTGAGGTGGGCAGCCTGGCCTCATCTGCTGTCCTTGATGACACAGGCATTGCCGTGCTGTTTTGGAGAGCTGAGTGTGTGTGCAGACAGGAGAGATGCTACTTGTCCCATGGGCAGAAGGCAGCTGCCGCTACTCACTGATCCTGGGCTCTATCTCGCAATAAGTTCAGCCCAACACTGTATTTTCTAATTTAGGAGGTCTTCACTCACAGCTCCTCCTCATGTTACAGCTCCTGGCTTGCTAAAGTCCAACCAGTGCAAGTTGCTCATCGAAACAACCCCTTGGAGCTGGCCCTGCCTCCCGTGCAACGGTGCATAAAAGAGCTTTGCTCTTGCAGGAGAGCTCCTCCGGAGCCACCGTTCGTCTCCGCGAGAGAGCTCTTGGGTACCGGGGAAAGCTTTTCCACTCTGCCCAAAACTGTTACGTACGTACCTGGGGGGCTGCACGGGAAGCAGGTGAGCAAGGATCTGCAAGAAACCCCTGGGATTATTTTAGGAGCTGGGGGAGTTTCTCTGGGGAGGAGGTGGCCAGCTCCCCTGGGACATTGCCGGAGGCTGCAGACCCACCTGGGTGATCGTGCCAGGCCGGTCTCCGCTTGGCACAGCCTCATTCCCCCACAGGCAGGACGACATGGTGCGGCGCGTGGCCGTGGTGGGCGCGGGCGTCAGCGGGCTGGCAGCCACCAAGTGCTGCTTGGAAGAGGGGCTGGAGCCCACCTGCTTCGAGCAGAGCGAGGACATCGGGGGGCTCTGGCGCTACACGGTGAGTGGCTTTGGCTGCCTGGCTTCAGAGCTGGCTGGGGAAGTCTGCGTCCTCGGGGCTGGGAGGCTGCACTCGAACCTCTGTGCCTGCACCCACTTGCTCTGCTCTGGCTGCAAATGGGAGGGCTTGGCTGGTTCAATACCGGTCACCAGGTCCCCTCGCTTACCCTGGGGACAGCCTGGCCATCACTTGGCTTGCTGAGCCAAGTCCCCTCTGAACTGCCAAGCCCTCTCCTTTGGGGATGCAAGGAGCTGCCAGCTTCTCTCCAGCTAAGGGTCCACAGCCCCTTGGGTCTGTTCCTAGAACATGTGCCCGTTCCCCTCAAAGCCCACAGAGGTAGGGATGGCTCTGAAATGCAAGTCCTGAGCCCTGCAAAAGTCTCCCTGGAGGGCTGCCACCAGTCACCCCACCCTGGCGAGCACTCGCTGCTGCTCAGGGTAGCTCTCAGTGCGCTTTTATGTAGTGGCCATGCACCACAGAGCCAGAAAGGACCCCAAATGGTTGGACCCAGAGCCATCTCATGCCATGTGCCCAGTCGCCAGCAGGCTGGGGCCGAGGGGATGGTTTGGGGTGTGATTGCAGTTGCAGGAGCAGCTCAGGGTGCCATTAGGGAAAGAAATTGAGCCTGCATGAGTTAAAAACTGGGGCAGAGGGTGAGGACAGAAAGCATATTCTGAGTGATATGAAATGTTCAGTTAATCTCAAGACAGGGACCACCTGTTTTCTGTTTTGTTCTGGAGAGGGGTCCAGTGAATTCCTCCAGAAAGTTTGGCAATAGTTTTTGATATGTATAATGGAGAATTTCAGAACAGAATGTTGCTATCAAGGGGAAAAGTAAAAACCACTTCAGCTCCTTATCTGTTTGGGTTTTTTTTCTTTTACTGGAAGCTGGCAATCATTTGGCCAACCGAAATATGAATTTTCCAGCACAGAAACCTCACTGCATTTTTCCCAGCTCTGTCTTGGCATCAAAGCCACAGGGAAAGGGAAATGCATTACCTGTGTTTTGTGCTGTAAAGTGCCCAGTGTCAGAGCAGACATAGAAGGTGCCCCCCTCATGAAGATGGCTGTAAGGCTGGCCATTCTGGGCAGAACTGGACCAGGTGAGCTCGGGCATCACTGGTGGATTTGGGGATTTTGGCAGATCCCCCATGTCCTGACCTTCTAGATGTCAGTGGCACGCTGGCCAGCCTAATGCATTGCTGGTGGTAGGCACAAGCCTCCGTCTGTGTCCCTGGCCAGACCTGACCCTGTGGATGCATAAAACACGGACAGCCAAGTCTCTGTGCCAAAGCAAACGCATCTGGCCAGGGTTCTGCCTTCACTTGTGCAATCGCCAAGACTGTGCGCACAAAGGAGCGTGGCCAGGAGTGCCTGAAGGGTTTTGGAAGCTTTCCAGGCAGATCAGGAGGAACCTGGGCCCTGGGAGTTCCCGTGTTATTTGTTTCCTGTAATACTTTGCATGTGTCCATGTGCACGAGTTTCCTTGTGTCACACCTGACCTCCTGAGGCTTTCTGGACATGCGGCAGAGAGGCTCTGGCATGGTCCTTGCACAGCTCCAGCTTCCCTTGAGGTTTCCACTTTCCCCAGCAGATGCGCATGTAACCAGCTCCTAAACGCCTTGGGCGATGCAAACCCTCGGGCGATGCAAACCCTCCTCCTGGCCTGTTAGGACACTTCTGTGCTCACAGGGGTTATTTTGTTATTGCACTTGATGGCTTTGAGTTTTTCTCTAGCTCCAGCCCTGGAGATGGAGGCCAGGGGGTGATGGTATCTGGATGAGTTGGTGCGGGGCTCCAGGACAACCAGGGATTACGTCCCCCATAACGGGACATGTTCACGCTCCTCTCCCTCCAGGACCAGGCAGAGGAAGGCAGAGCCAGCATCTACCGCACCGTCTTCACCAACTCCTGCAAAGAGATGATGTGTTACCCTGACTTCCCCTTCCCCGATGACCATCCCAACTACATGCACAATGCCAGGCTCCAGCACTACATCTGCAAGTATGCTGAGCACTTCGACCTGCTCCGGCTCATACAGTTCAAGGTAAAAAGCCTGGAGCGGAGAGGGGCGGTGAAGCAAGGGGACCTGGGCAGGAGACATATCTCCACGGTTCCTGGGTTTTCCTGCTTCAGGGAAAATCCTGGGAGAAAATATTACAGGGGAAAAAAACCTCCTGGATTTGTTAAAGCAGGTCCCATCAGCTCCCTTCTCTGTGCACTTCCCAGAGCTGCCAGCACAAAATCACAGGGGCAGGCATCCCCTGGGCTCCCTGGGACCTCTGAACCCCCCCTGACTCCCTGAACCTCTCAGTCACCCACCAATCTCTTTCTTTGTTTGCTTTTGAAGACCCTGGTCACCAAGATTAAAAAACGTCCGGACTTCTCTGTGACAGGGCAGTGGGAGGTAGTGACCCAGAGAGACGGGAAGGAAGAGACAGCGGTTTTTGATGCTGTCATGGTTTGCTCTGGGCATCACGTCTACCCAAACCTCCCCCTCGCCGACTTCCCAGGTAAGATGCACATGTGGAATTCATCCGCTAGGACACAGCCTGGCAAATACCTTCCATCACAATGCTCTTCCCTGAAAAAAATGCTGTTTCAGCTTTAAAAGGTGAGCAGTATTTTTGGGGATGGGGGTCCATTCAGGAGATGAAAACCTGTTGTTGTGTTTTGATTTGGTATTTTTAAGAAAAAAAACTCTGTATCCAAACTATGTCAAAGCAGAGACAATGCTAATCTTTCACAGGGTAAAAAAAAAAATATTTCAGGCCATTTCCTTTAACAGAAGATTTTTTGGTAAAAGAATTTTGTAAACCACTTTTTTTGGCATTTTTCCATGTTTTCTAGTACAAATGTCACGCGCGTTACCCGACAGCCTTTGCTTCTTTGTGTACAGGCACATTATTGGGAAACACTTTCTCTCTGGCAAGAAATACTTGGTGCTGGGAGTCTGTTTGGAGGACACGGGCTAGAGGCACCAGCTGCTCAGGAAAACTCCCCTCAGGTCCTTTGCCATCTTCTCTTCTAAAACCAAAAACTGCTTCCCTGTCACTCACTACCTTGAGGGTGTAAAGCCACGCTGAGGAGATGGAGTGTGGCTGTCCAGGCGCCTCGGGCTGAATTTGGGGTTGCAATAGTACCCTTTTGGGGTACAGGAATATCATGCAAAAGTATCCTGTGCTTGCACACTTTTTCTGTTTAAATATTAAATGAAGCTAGAGACAGATCTCCTCCCCCTATGGGTTTGCAGCATCCCAGGAGACACCTGCTGCTGTGAGAAATGCCCAGACAGGAGCTCCAGTAGTGTCTGCAGGAAGGGGAGATCCCCAGGCCAGCACAGCCTCTCTTCTTCATTTCTAGGGTGAATCACAGCCATTTCTGTTCTCCTCCCCAGGAATACAGAAGTTTAAACGCTGCTACTTCCACAGCCGAGAGTACAAGGAGCCAGAGAAGTTCAGAGGGAAGAAGGTGCTGGTGGTAGGCTTGGGCAACTCTGGCTGTGATATTGCTGCGGAGCTCAGCACTGTGGCATCGCAGGTATGGGGACCTACACCTGAGCCACTGGGGAAGGCAGGGTCCCCATCTGCTTGAACACATGCCACTACCTCCATGAGGCAGCCCTGGGGGCTTGCAGCCATCATGGGGGCAGCTGACCCCCACCTGGCTGTCCCCCCAGGTCTACCTGAGCTCCCGAAGTGGGTCCTGGGTGATGAGTCGTGTCTGGGACAAAGGCTACCCCTGGGACATGCTGGTCATCACTCGTTTTCGAACCTGGCTGGGGAATATCCTCCCCAGGGTGGTCAGCGACTGGCTGTACGTGAGGGCCATGAACCGGTTCTTCAAGCACGAGAACTTTGGCCTCATGCCACTGAACAGGTACACACGGGGCCATCCATCCTTAGTTCCCCCTGGGGTGCTCATTCTGGATGGGCTGGACCGTGCCTGTCCTGGGCCGGCAGCAGAAGCCATCTCTGTGACTGCACCACCACCTTTGCCCTTGCAGAACTTCTCGCAAGGAGCCAGTGTTCAACGATGACCTCCCAAGCCGCATCGCCTGCGGTGTGGTGGTGATGAAGCCGAATGTGAAGGAGTTCAGAGAAACATCTGTCTTGTTCCAAGATGGGACTGTGCAGGATGACGTCGATGCAGTAGTCTTTGCCACTGGTTACAGCTACTCCTACCCTTTCATGGAGGATGATTCCATCATCAAAAGCAGGGACAATCAGGTCACCCTCTACAAAGGCATCCTCCCTCCTTGGCTGGAGAAGCCAACCATGGCAGTCATTGGACTGGTACAGTCCCTTGGACCCATCATCCCAACGGCAGACCTCCAGTGCCGCTGGGCAGTCAAGGTGTTTCAGGGTAGGTAGATGGACATATGTGGAGCAAAGGTCTACCTTCTGTTAGTTGGAAAGAGCATTTCCCACTAGCAGTGGGCAGGCTCAAGCTGAAAAATCAGGACGGTGCCTGAGTGCTGAGGAACACAGCGAGGTTTGGCCAGAAATACCAATAATAGGTTCTCCATGTGGTGGAGTGCTTTTTACCATGGGAGCAGGTCACTTTTCAGCCCACTGCAGATCTCCGTGAAGTCCCTGTGGTGGGGCTGAAGAGCCTCTTGGGCACCACTGCACATCTTTAAGGACAGGTGAGCCAATGCTGTCACATCCTTAACACTCAAGCTTGACCCAAGCCCAGCTCTTGACGCCAAAGGGAAGAGAGGCACGCAAGGGCTCAGCTGATCCCTGCAAACCCCATCTGCTGCAGGAGGGATGTCCTGGGCATCGCTTCCCTTTGCCTATTCTCTCTCTGCTCTTTCCAGGACAGTGCACGCTCCCCCCAGCCAGTGAGATGATGGATGACATTGATGAGAAGATGGGAAAGAAGCTCAAGTGGTAAGTGCAGCTCATGGCATTCCCTGTGCATGCGGAAGAGCCCTGCCATCGTCTCAGCCCCAAGTGGGATGGATACATGCGCTAGGGAGGCCTGAATCAGGCAAGTTTGGGTGGAAAATCTGTGATGGAAAGATTTTCCCGTCTGAAAAGGCTTGTATGCCATCACTAAGCGTTATCAGGCTGAAAAAACATCTTATTCACACACAATCAGTGTGAGGTCCCAGCAGAAAAAGAACATTTCCATCGTTATTCTTCAAAGTTACAATTTTTTTGTTTCATGAAGTCCATGGAAGTGCCCTGCTTTCCCCCTCTCTGAGCGTGTCTGATGTTACAGTGAAGCAATACCTTATAAAAACATGACTGTAATCAGTGAAAGCTGAACCTGGCGCAAGCAATGTTTTCTTTTGTTTTTAGAAACCGTTGCATTGGTAGAAATTTTCCAAAGGCAATGTTTTCTTGTCAGCCAGATTACTCCACTTACAGCTGCAATGATGCATGTCCCCTGAAGCCGTGGCCCCCCGCCAGCTCTGCTCCCCAGATCTGGCAGCGGAAAGCAGGGGACAGACTCTGCCTTCACTGTGGTTAAAGGAAAAAAATAAATAAATAAAAAATAAAGGCAAAAATTTAAAGCAGCCCGTTTTCTCCTCTCCTCTCTCCCCTGAAGGTACGGGAACAGCACCACGCTGCAGACGGATTATATCACCTACATGGATGAGCTGGCCTCGGCCATCGGTGTGAAGCCCAACGTGCTGAAGCTCCTGCTGACGGACCCGCAGCTGGCCCTGGAGGTCTTCTTCGGCCCCTGCAGCCCCTACCAGTATCGGCTGATGGGCCCCGGGAAGTGGAGCGGGGCCAGAAAAGCCATCCTCACCCAGTGGGACCGAACACTGCAGGCCACACGGACGCGTGTCACCCCCACCGTCCCCACTGCCTCGCCCTGCCTGGCTGTGCTGGGGTTGCTCTTCCTCCTGCTCCTCCTCCTCTCTGCCCTTTACTACTAGAGGACCCCAGGGGGACGTGGTGGGGACGGGAAGGGATGCAGGAGTATCAAGTGGGAGGGGTGTGGGGGGGGATGCTTTCTCCTGCCAGGCAATGTCTGCTGCTGCTCTGCTTGTTACCTGGAAAATAATTCACTAAGAGATCCCTAAAAAAATGGCATTGATAAATCGGGTGCAATCTCCACAGCTGGTAAATTTGGGAGGTTTCTCAGCTGGGGCTATGGAATAGTGTAAGTACCATCCCCAGTAAGTAATGCTGGTTATTTCATCCCTCTAAATGTGTTCAAGTAGTTGTGCATTGCTATGTGTCTTTAAATATCCCTGTTTGCTGTCTCTTTTGCTGGTGAAAGACTGAAATAAACATGTTTGGTTTTTTGAGGAAAGTTTTGGTGTAGAGCTTGTGCTCCAGCTAGAAGGACCTTGCCTGAATTGGCCTTTTAGAAAAATAATTTTCATAACAAGTAAAGAAAAACATCTCCATTTTTCTTCAGTGGGAAAGATGCCCAAATGAAAAAAAAAAAAAAAGATCAGATTAAAATATCGAGAGAAATACTCTGCTATATGAATAAACGTCCCACCAACTCTCAGAACAACATCTGGACTTCGCCGGAACATGTGGGCATCCAAAAGCTGAGATGAACTGTGTCTGCCAGCCAAAATGCCCGGCCCAGCTGGGGCTGTGTAACCCAGCACTGTCACTGCTGCAGCCATGCCGAGAGCATCCTCGGCGAGATCCCTCTCCATGCCACTTTGCTTCCCACCGGGCATCAGCAGCCATGCAGCCACAGCTCAGATTGGCACCTGTTCCTTGGCTTGCCCCTCTCTGTGGCACCCCCCCCCCAAGGTTTGTCCAAGGGTGAGGGGGATGTGCCATCTGCCCAGTTACCCACCCTGAAAGGGGTAAAGCCTCCAAGGTTCACTCTCACCTGAGCAAGCGGGGAGGAGCTGGACTGATCCTGGTGAGCTACTGAACTCCAATGGTGTAATTTTGGTGCTCCCCAGGAAGTGCTCTGCCTGTGAGCAGCTGCAGGCATCTCAGCTTTTCTCCTCCATACAGCAATAACTTATAGCTCTGCAAAATGCTCCATGGTTTTATGAAGGGCATCATGTAAATGCAAAATAATATCGTTATTGTGAGCTCTAGCCCCCAAAATGAGACTACAGGGTGCATGCCATTCCCTTTCACTGCCTCTGCCCCGGTGCTCTTCTAGCATGCTTCCTCCTGCCAGGAGATGAAGAGTTTTCCTGCTCTTATTTCTTCCAGTCCGAGTGATGTGTACCTGCAGTGGGAAGCAAACCCTTCCTATAACTGTGGTCCGACTCAGAAAACCGCTCTTCCCTGGGCAGGCTGCAGGGCGTTACTGCTGGCCAGAGGATCACAGGAAAGCTATACCCGGCTGCCGTTCTTGAATTCCTCTGTTCTGCAGCTGTTCTCACGTTCTCAAACCCACCCTGGGGCCGAATCCCCAAGCCCAACCACATCCTTCCAAATGAGGGCACCATGGGGTAATTCTCTGCAGAGCAGAGACGTGTTATCTTTTACACCAGATTCCACCTTCCTCTGCCATTCGAACAATGAATTATTTCACACATGCACAAGCAGAAACCACCCATGATACTTTCACCCAATACCAGTTTGCTCCAAAAAGCCAGTATTTTAGCCAGCATTTCATGATATTGCTACTGCTGGATGCCTTGGGGATGCCAACACTGAGGCCGGCTACTGGGTGAAGAACAAGTGAACTTGCACAGTGTCCTGCAGCCCAAACACCACAACCGTTCTTTTTGCTTTGCTGGAGCAAGTGCTCCACCTAGCAAGGACGTGTTTGCCAGCCCAGCTTGCCTCCCACAGCCCAGAGCTCACTGCAATGGTGGGAGGAAACAGCATGGGTGCTGGGGGATGCCTGCTCCCCACGCACCATACCACTGGGGCCGGGCTCTCTGTCCCTGTGCGGGTCAGTAAATGCTGGTTTCCCAGAAATCTCCCACCAATTCAAGGAGGACAAGCCAGGAGGGCCTGAGCTGACCCATTACTTACAGCTGGCTTGGCTATTTTAAGGCAAGTGAGGATGGGAAGCGCAACTGAGCACCCAGCTCTGCCTGTTTCACGTCAGCAACGTGCGGGTTGATGTACTGATGCATTTGCTATGGTTTTCTTTCAGACCACAGTCATCAGGGTAAAAAAAATCAATGCCAGGACTTCTCAACCACCCACCACTGGGTTGTTGTCTCCAAAACTAATGGAAAGGAGGAACTGGCCATTTTTGATACCGTGATGGTTGGTGTTGGTCACCATATATGCATGTCCTGCTGGAGTCCATCTGAGGTAAAAGTTGTTTATGGAGTGCTGCTACAGGCACATGTCTAGGAGCAGGGTTAACAAGCTGCATATGTACCAGATGGGGAAGTTATGTGCAGAGTAATACCGGCTGAGCAGCTGTAAGGTGGGAAGCTGGGCAGGTGGTTGTCTGGTCTGCAGCCAGCTGGGGCTGCCGGTGCCTGGGACCCAGCTTACACCCCACTGCGGGGGGGGGGGGCTGAAACCT
>Ga0065711_1008861_pt1 | contig 13360 bp, 7 predicted proteins | sample Hoacrofraction12_FD_59098 | JGI IMG/M metagenome (GOLD analysis project Ga0065711, IMG submission 59098) | Hoatzin crop microbial communities from Cojedes, Venezuela - Epithelial fraction 12 v2 (version 2) | ecosystem: Host-associated > Birds > Digestive system > Esophagus > Crop | place...
AGCTGCTCTCCAGCAGGTCAGCCCCAAGCCTGTACTGGTGCATGGGGTTGTTCCTCCCCAGGTGCAGGACCCTGCACTTGCCCTTGTTGAACCTCATCAGGTTCCTCTGTGTCCAACTCTCCAGGCTGTCCAGGTCTCACTGAATGGCAGCACAGCCTTCTGGTGTATCAGCCACTCCTCACAGCTTTGCGTCATCAGCAAACTTGCTGAGGGTACACTCTAATTCTTCATCCAGGTCATTGATGAAGAAGTTGAACAAGACTGGGCCCAGTACTGACCCCTAGGGAACACCACTAGTTACAGGCCTTCAACTAGACTCAGTGCCGCTGATGACAACCCTGTGAGCTCTACCATTCAGCCAGTTCTCAATCCACCTCATTTTTGGCCCAGTCAAGTAAAAATGCTCCTTCCATCCACAGCAGATCTGCTTCATTAAGGAGCTTGTATCTGATAATAAATTACAAATAACAATGTGATTATCATAATAATACTAACTGCATTATGATAATGATGCTGTGTGAAACTGGTATACCAAACTAACCACCCCACAAGACTGAGAGGACGAAATAACTTCAGCAAGGGCTCCAGTCCCCACTTCCTCATGTTTATATGACCTTTTTTCCTCCCTGTTCTCAGCAATCATTAAAGTGCTAACTCAAAACTTCCGGATCCTTTTCCACTTTCCTGACAGAGAGTGTTTCCCACAACTACTTCAATCTCCCTGTCTGAGGGTCATAACACCATAAACACAGCCACTCCAGTGGGTTAAACAAGTATTTGACAGCGCATATCAAGATATGTTCTTTTTTGCAACACTTTGCAGAGATGCAGTTGGGCATAAGGACTGAACCTGGAAGCGTCCATCTCTTTAGTTAAAGGACAAGATAATCGGCAAGTTGGCTACACCTCCACACTTGACCTGGTGGCCAAGGTGCACAAAACTCTGAGGTTTTCTGTCTCTAGGCCTGCTTGCACTCACGTTGGACGTCACTGTTTCAGATTTTGTTTCAAAGTCCATGGGCTCACCACTGAGTGAATGACAGATGTCCCCTGGGCAAGCGGCACGAGACTTTGGGATGGCTGCAGGGTCTGCAGAGCAGTAACCTCCCTCTGCAGCCCTGGAACTGGCTTACAGCTTAAGACGATGCTCCCTATTACCTCTAAAATTGCAAGCAGAAAGCTTTATGGCTCGCAATTAACACTGATGAGATAAAACCACATCCACCTAAAATGGAAAAAAAAGACCCTCAAAACCAGTTTGTTCATCTCTGATGTCCTCCTAAAGCACTCTGAAACCCGAATGAAGAAAACCCAAGTCTCCCCAAATCAAATCATGCCTTCTCATGTTTGTACAGTGCTTTTACTCTCTAAGCGAAGACCTTTGCTGCCAAGGCAACAGTCACTATAGAAATCAGTAAAACAACCAGCCATTTCAGAAACTGCNACGAGCTCTCACCAGAAGCCAAGGAGATTTTCAAATCCTTTCGGAGCCAGTGGGCGAGTTTCACTTGCAACACAGAGCATCCTTCCCAGACACCCCAGAAAAGCTGAGATGACAAAACTATTAACAAAAAACAGCGTTAAAACAAGTGAGGTCCAGGGATAAGCACAGTTTGAAGATACAATAGTGACACTTTCTCCCTTGGAAAACAAATGCTGGGATGCAAACTGATTATGTGTGCACACAAACAAGCAGGAGAAAATGAACTGCTGTAACAACTGAAGTTCTAATGCGTTCAAAACCAACCCACAAGTGAATTCCCTCAAACCCTCCCTGGTAAGCAGAAATTACACAGACACCAAGTGCTCTGGATGAAAGCCAGGACCTCCCATTGTGCATTTTTACAGCTCAAAACAAACTGTTCGTAACGGCAGGGTCTGAGTCACGTCTACAGTCACCTTCTCTACGGGCATTTTATCCTCACTCACAATAATGCTCCAACACCTCAATAACTGGATGTCCTGTACCTGTAAAGCACCTTTGCACATCAATTTGTGATGAAAGAGTGATGCCTGCCACAATTTACGTGCTGGATATCACTAACAAGTTCTCCAGCAAGGTACTGAATTGCTTCTCTCCTTCCAGGATAGCCCTGCCTCCAAACCCCAGATCACCCCTTGCAAGTGGCTGCACTGCTGTCAAGCATGTTGGTATTTTAAAACATAAAAACAAAACTGGTTTTGTGCTGTAAGTACAAATATATGCAAATACAAAATAGCTGTAAGTATAAGACTGAGGCGCAGATGGGCTCATGAGTTTCACAGAGCTCTGAGTTGGTCCTAGATGGAAAACAGTGTCCCACAGATGCAAAGTCAGAGCAAGCACAATTACTACTATGAAAAGAGAGGCTGTGATCAGTATGTGAAGCAACGCCCATGTATCCTGAATAGCTACTTACACAGCTTTAGAGAGAGAAAAAAATTGCCTGCATACTACATAAATCCCCAAATAGCCCGTTTTTTTCTACATTTCTCTAGATGAAAAAGAAAGAACACTTCACCCTCTATTTCCTATCCCAATGCAGAGAGAGAAAAAAAAAAAAAAAAGAAAAGAAATGAAAATCCACTTACAGGCAGAGATCTCAGTATAACAGCTCTGAACCCAAGCCCGGATTTCGGTGGCAAGGATTTCAAAACAAAAGTGCTTGCACCAAATCTGAATAACCAAACAGCTCATCTTCAGTTGGGAAACACTCCTAATGAATCTCTCTGCTACATAAATACATCTGTATTGCATGCATGTACGTACATAGGTACCTACATGCACACATCCTGTGCTAGGCGACAGACACCTTCTCCCTCCAAACCTGATAAATCCTCATCCCTTTGCTTCTTCGTAGCCCAACATCTCTTTGCTCAACATTCTTCCTCCCCTTTCTTCTTCCTTGGTCTCAGAAGTAGTTATGGAAACCAGCAAACACTCTTGAGAAGATTTCACCTGACCAGCAATCTCATCACAGGAACAGTTGCTAAGCAGGGCTTTTGTTTTGACACTACGGAAATCCCACTCTGAGTGATCTGGGGGTGGAAAGGATGGGGTGGGGAGGGCAGGTCCTGCCTTTGGTTTAAATGACAAAAAATTATTTCAGACTGAAAAGTCTTCTCAAATGCAGGAGGGAGAACCAGGTGCCAGGACCAAAGCCCCAGCTGGCACATGCAGGAACAGCTAGGGGCTTTCCACCTGTATCAGGGATAACCCAAGCCCACATCTCATTTTGCATGCCACCATCCTACTGTCTAAGTCCTAAAGTAATGCAACACCTGTAACAGAAGTGGGATGAATATTAGATTATTTTTGAATGGCTGCAATAGAAAACTCACATTCCAACTCCCCACCCCAAACACTTATAGTTCTGTGCAAGCAGGATACAAAGAACACCACAAAGTTAATTTTTACTGGGGGAGAAAATCCCCCACAACTATATCCAACTCTTAAGAACACAATTTTGCAGCATGATTCTTGAGAGAATGTGGTTTTGTATCATTTCAGCCCTCCACCCACAAAGGGGTACATGAAAATATTAATGGACCATCATAAATCCTTCCACACGGGTAATCCGATTCAACACCAGGATCTTTAATTCTTTAGCAAAGACTTTTACAGCAGGACTCAACCCACCCACCACATCAGTCACTTCTTTGCTATATGGGAACAATTTCCCCCACGGACACCACAGCCCATTCTGCACTCTAAGCTTGCACGTCTGGTTTCCGGACCAAAGCAGCCCTAAGTGTTTTGGGCTCTGCGCTCGGGTGGCAGTAAGCTCTGACCATTGTCTCCAACACAGCTAAACACACATCTGTGTTATGCCTTGGGATCTGGGTTAGCCAGAGGTAGGGCTAGAGCTGAAAATAGAGCCCCGTGTCCTCATGCAACCTCTGAGCTAACTCTGTTACTAAAGAGCAAGAAGCAATACTTGCCTTCCTCTTGAAACTATCCAAACCTCCTTATATTTACACACCCATAACAGAAGACCTCCAAAAACGGATGAAACACTGAAAGAAGTAGAAAAAACCTTTTTTCCCCTACCAGGCACAGAAATAAGCAGAGAACGGGGTAGGGCAGAAGGATGGAAACAAGAAAATGAGAAGAAAATGAGATTAAATGTTTGTGACATTCTATATTTTAACTCGGTTAACCAAGTTCAGGTGTTTTCTGTTTGTTTTGGGGGTTGCTTTTTCTGGTTTTAGACCTACTTTTAGGTATTCAAAATCATGTATTGTTGGAGTCAGATTTGTGGTGAGCCTCTTAGAATCTAAGTAATAGCAAGAAGTAAGAAAAAAAAATCATTACCAAAATAGAAAGGGAAGTTTTGCCTAAGGAAACTGAGGAGAGTCTTGTGACTGATGGTAACACAGCTCTAAAATGCATACTCCAGCATATTTGCCAAACCAGCCGTTCAGATTGGCAAAAAAACCCCAGATGAAACTACACTGAAAATCAGAGTCTCAGTGAGCATTTAAATCAATTAACTGCCGTATTTTTTTAATATTTCAGTTTTTTACTGGACAACCCTATTAGACAGCATCCAGACCACAACAGTTGCTTCCTCCAAACTGCTTTCCCCTGAGTTCTGACTAAAGCAAAAGAAAAGCGAGTTTACACACTCAGAATCCCAGTCTAGAATAATGTTTTCATATTTCATTAGAAATATAAATATTTTATTTCAAATACACTACTTTTGAAGTCCAGCACATCAGACCTAGATCAAAAAGACTTCAAGCCTCAAGAGCTGAAATATAAATATCTATGCATCTTCATGCAAGATGATGTTCTCTGCATTTCAGCTGTTATTATTCATAAACTCACCCAAATGCATACCATCGACACTACTAATTTTCAGTGCTATTACCCGTGTAAAACAAAACAATTCCTGAGTTTGCCTTTATTAGTTTCATACAACACATACTGATCCCTGGTCTGAAAGACAAGAACACCACAAATATTCAAGATTATTTCTGGTATAAATAGTCCTAACCCAATTTTTTAACACATATTCCTCCTCTTTCCAGCAACACATGCTCAAAGTTGTACCATAAAGCAAATATTTAGATCTGGAACAGACAGTTCTGTATGAAGGAGAGGAAGACTTCTATTGCACAGTTGGTCTAGAACAACTAGAATCCCAGGAAAGGCTAGAAAAAAATTTAAAAAAAAAAGAAGCATTTTTGATTGTCAGCAAGTTGTGGCTGTACAGTCTTAATGATGGGAACCTGTCTTAGTAGAGCCAGATCTACTGAAAATTCAGATGAACTGTGCTGGCATCTTCCTTTTGTGGCTAACACTACAAGCAAGAAAAATGTCTCTCACCTCGCTTGCCAAATTTCATCCACCTTCCTTACTCTCTTTGCCACCAGTTGCACGGATGCCAAGTCTTGCCGTCTGCAGTTGAGATGTGCCACTGTCAGCATTTGGCTTGATGGCAAAAGCAGGCTTGCGTTCATTCAGCAAAATCCAGTGTAGCCGGAGAGATGAATCCTCTCTCCCCTCCAGTCCAGCCATCCAGCATCTCCTTCTTCAAAAGCAAGAGTACCAGAAATGGATGGCACAATTCAGACTAGCTCTGTTCCCTGGTCTAAGGGTCCCTTTTTTTTTTGCCTTTTATAGATAACTTCATGATTGTTCCTTGGTGCTTCAAGACTGCTGCTGCCACCACCAAATGTGACACTTTGATGCTGCAACAAGCTCCAGATTTCAGAATCTGGACTTCAGAATCCCAAGATATTCCTCCCCCAGCACTGAAAAGCAGCTTTATCTCTGTACCAGACTTCAGATCTTATCACCATCAACAACCCATACCCAGCTGCTCCAAATCTACACCAGACACGCCATCCCTCCCATTGATTATCCTGTGACACTGGCAAATCCTGCTTAAATCTTGCTTCTGACAACTATTCAGCATTGAACTCAAAGAACAGGTATGCACAAACATCCTACTCAAAACATTAAGTGTTCCAGTGTTCCTAAAATTCTATTTGCCAGGTATTTTAAGAGCACAAAACAAAACTGAAAATACGCTTGCTTCCATGCTGACAATGATGGCGACTGCGTGTACTACCACGTATCAGTCAAACAATTTCCAAGAACACAAGCAGAATCCCTTGAAACCATTATAATGTGTTCAAAGTCTGCAAAATACTTTATGTTTTAAATATTTCTCTCAGCTTAAAGTTATGATGAACTATGCTCACAAATAACGAGAGACAAGGAAAGATAAGAAATCTGTATCTTGCTATTTAACTGTTAAAATTATGAGTATTGCAATGATCAACTGAAAGCCTCAAAAGTAAGTTCTTCCTGCACATATCCAATTACCTCCAAATTTATTTTTCTAGTGACACACTTGAGGTACAGGACATGTGCCTGCATCATGTCCTAACATCTTTATGGAGATGTCCATTAGCCACCCAGCAACTCCAGCTATGATCCCAGGGAGTTTCTCGGGCAGGGCAGCTCTCCGCCATCCTTTCTTCTGCAGGCAGTGACTCCACTATCTGGTATACAGAACACGAAAGACCGGATGACTGCGTAACAGATTCACATGCTGAAGTGGTAGGTTTTGAACGCATCAGTTGAGCCAGTTCAAGAATTAACCTGTAACCAGCCAAACAAGAGAATCTCAGCTTGAGGTACTGGGTAAGTATGAGTAGCTTGCATTCATGTCATGGAAATTAAGCTACATTTTAAAATAGTATTTAATAAAAATAATATTTCAGCTCACAAACTTCCCCCCCCCTCCAAAAATGCTATCATACACTACCTACCCACAACCCATAAAAATGCTGCAAAGTGACTCAAATCAGAGTGCAAAGCTCAGTCAACAGTTCATACACCTTTCAGAACCAGAAATAATTAAAAATACCTAAGGCAGATGCCTCTTGCGATGGATGTTCATGTGATACCTCTCTCCTGCCACAGAAGGGATGGAGGGACCAGACCCAGCCTGCACATGATTGTCCAGCTGCAAGCACAAGTGTGCAGCCTCTGGCAAACTTTGGTTAATAGTCTAAACATTTTCTTTTATCTAAAAGAAGACAAAGCAAGCCGTACGCTATGAATAGTATGATAAACTCCTCAAATCCCATATTTCCTTTCATTAAATTGTACATTAGGTGGGAGGAGTTAATGGCTTGTGGCACAGCACTAGATGTAATGTCATTTCCACAATCCACCCGAACATAAGCATCCATGGACTACATCACAGTGCGTATGCTTTATCGAGCACATAACAACTGTAACTCCCTGTGGTGAACAATCCACATGCTGCTCACAGCAAACAAATCAAATTGCTCAGATAATTTCAGTTGGTTTAGACATTGAAAAGTGTGTCCGCCCTTGCGGGGGGGGAATAAATCAGCATTCCTTCCTTGAAAGCAGACACATGAACTAACCAGTTAATCAATTAAGGGACGCCTGTCACTCCAGAAGGATCACAACAAGACCAGTCTTCATAGCTCCTGTTACACAAATAGGTTACCTGCAATAAGGAGGACAACCTCAGCTCATTTACAGCAGCAAGAGAACTGCAGAAACCCAGTAGCACTATTCTCCTTCCAGCCACAGAAAGAGGAACCAAAATAAATTGCAGGGAAGAAGACAAGAGGGAAGGAGAGGAGGAAGGATTTAAATCTGTGGTCACGTGGATGACGTAGCTTTCTGCAAGCAGATGGGCGAAGCCCAGATTAGCAAGGTATTAACAAAAGCAAGGCAGTAACACTGATGAGGCGCAGCTTGAAAACAGCCAAACTCTGACCTGCCTCACCGAGCGCAGCCATGCTCCCCTCTCCCAAACAGATCAGTGTCGGCCGCAAAGCCACAGCTCTGCTGAGCAGTGGGAAAAAATACGAGATCACAAGAGAAGCACGGCTGGAAAAAGCTACTGAGGTTGAAGCTAGAAGACGAATGGCAAAGTAGATAACAAAGCAGCAGGCACGCAGGAGAGTACAATATTCTGTTAAATCAACCTTTAACAGCAAGATGCAAATGGCTCACTTGGAATAAGCCCTCTCCATAGGTAAATACTCAGAAGATGCACTTTCCAGAGCTGTCCAACAGGATGCAATATCCCTGCTGTGTACCTGAGTAAGCAAATAAAACAAGGTAATAACAGTTACACTGATATTTCTAATGTGCAGGGGGTCACCTGAGCAGCAGAGCGCTTTGGATGTTAGGGTAGTGCAGAAACTCATCTGATGAGGAGACCTTCAGAGTAGGACACCAGTAAAACCCCTTCCAGCCACCTCGTGACAGGCTCCATGACTATGCAGCACACCCTTAAGGCCTGGGGAAACATATACACCTCCTAAACACAGAAGAGAGTATTTTAAGAGCACAAAACAAACAGGGGCCAACCTGACATAACTGCTGCTTTACTACCCATTCCATGGTCAGACTCGCTCTACAGGACTATCCTTGAACTGTGCTCTGACATGCATTTTTCAGCTAAATCCTAAGAACTTCTTCAAGATCATCTAAACCTGATGAAATATGGCATTTTAATAATAGGCCATTAAAAAAAAATCTTCCACGTAGAAAGGTCATGAAAATTCACCATTGGTCCTCTGGCAATGCCAGTGCTTCTCTTGTAAGCAACATGGATCTGTTAAAATGATTACTGATGGAAAAAAAAGTACTGTTTTGGAAACGATAAGATCAAGTACTGTAAAGTGTTCACACTAAAAGATATTAAACAGTCACAATAATTTGCATTTGGGGTTTGTTGGTTTTTTTTTTTTTTGGCTTGGGTGTTTTTAGTGGGGGTGAGGATGGGGCTGCATTACCAGAGACTGCACAGAACACAAATACACATGAAATTTGCTTTTAAAAAGATGTATGTTATTATCTACCCTTAGGCACTCCAAAACCTTTCATGAAAATACCTACATTCACAAATATTTAATGTGGGCAAGGGGATAAAAGTACCATGGCAGAAATCCTGATGAAATATGCAGCTCACCCTATGTGGCACCACAACTGCACCAGAAAAGTGTCTTATTGTTCGTTTCATTTCATGTCATTAGTGAAACAATGTAGGGATTTGATTTAATTTGATCCTACAAAAAATTTATGCTGGTCTGAATCGGTCTTCGGCAGCCAAATTACAAAACCCTGGCCTCACAGCAACAGCCCAGGAGTCAAAACAGCATCTCCCACCAAGTGCAGGCAAACAGCAAACACAACAGCAGCTCATGAACCACCCCAGTCCAGCCACAGCGTATGCACATGGGTAACGCAGCCTGTCTCGTCCCAGCTGAAATGCAAGACGTGCCACACGCACGGCACCATGTGAATTAAGATTTAAGGGGAAAAATGCTGATCTCGGACCAGAAAAGCTCTCAGCTATAGGAGAGTACAAGGACATCATGTTCCCATCTGTTAGGGGGATTTCTTGCCCTCCCTGGAGGGCTGCAGGACACAGGTTATCAATAGTGGGGCTGAAGGCTCTCCTCACTTCTGGAGGAGAAACAAAGAAGGATCAATATTTAGAAAGATCCTGAGAAAAAGTGGTACAGCCACCAGGGATGGGAGTACCACACACACAGCATCAGCCCCAAAATTAGGAAACTTGCATTTCCTTAGTTCACTAAAAGCCACCTTTTGCCAAGTGACCAATTTCCTTACACTCTTGATTAAATAAAATATGAATGGCAGGCAGAGACGTAAAATATAAATGCATACACTTGCATAAGCAGCAGGCCCTGTTGTTATAGATGCTGCATAAAACATTGAGGATAATGGGACTTGGGTCCCCTAATGGAGGGTACAGACTTCAGGGTTGGTTAGCAGGCAAGGAAGTTTTAACAAGTCTTGCATTTATATCCGCCTTCATGATCCACACGGCCTACAAATGCACAAATCACTTTGATTCATGTATTATTTAATTAGGCCAAGCAGGTGAAAGGCAGAATCAAACCTCAAGACAAACATCTGATGATTTTGGTGTGGATCTGCACCAAACATAACACTTGCGATGGGATGGCGGGACACTCACCAGTTTGGTAATTAAGCTAGGATGGCTGAAACAGTCCTTCTGCCAGGTTTCTCTACAAAGCTGCTTGAAGACATGACAGTAGTTATGAATTACCCTATTGAAACTTGTTGTTGTATCTGTTTTCCAGCACTGCCACGCACGTGAGCACAAACACAATGTCTTTACCATTTCAAGTGTAAGCAGTTAGAAATATTGCTTTGGCTAATTTCGCTGGGGAAGAGTAATAGCTAACTATGCAAGACTTGCCCCTAATCACTGCCATCTCATTTTCCTTAATATTTTTTGTTTCAGGCAGTTGACTGACAAATAACACTGTTGCAGAACTCCTGTTCACAATGTGCAACTTCTTTCTTGTATTTGCAAAATTTGACTCAAAATGCACAGCAGCTTTCAAACAACGATACGTAGGCAGGGAGGTGGATTAAGAACTGGCTGAATGGCAGAGCCCAGAGGGTTGGGATCTAGTGTCTGGTTGGAGGCCTGCAGCTAGTGGTGTTCCTCAGGGCTCAGTACTGGGCCCAGTATGGTTCAACTTATTCATCAATGACCTGGATGAATGGACGGAGTGTACCCTCAGCAAGTCTGCTGATGATACTGGGAGCAAAACTATAAGCATTTATAAATGCTTACAAATATCTTAAGCATGGGTGTCAAGAGGTTCGGGCCAGACTTTTCAGTGGTGCCCAGCGACAGGACAAGGGGCAACGGGCACAAACTGAAGCACAGGAAGTTACAGCTGAACATGAGGAAGAACTTCTTCCCTCTGAGGGTGACGGAGCACTGCAACAGGCTGCCCAGAGGGGCTGTGGAGTCTCCTTCTCTGGAGATATTTGAAACCCACCTGGACCTGGTCCTGTGCAGCCTGCTCTAGATGAACCTGCTTTAGCACAGGGGTTGGATGAGATGATCTCCAGAGCTCCCTTCCAACCCATACCATTCTCTGTGTGTTTTTGTGTGTGAGTTCAGGATGAAGACTGTGCTTAGCTGCACAAGTGACTTCTCTAGAACAGGACAGGGCACGTGAAGCTTCAAGACAGCAATGCTCTTTCCTACCATAGGGGACTATAAAGCTCAACAGGTCCACACTGAAGCTCCAGAAATAGCAGGTCTTCCCCAAGCGCAGGGAAAACCTGAAGCCACACATTAGCTCGCAGCTGCCTCCTGCCCAGATTATTCAGCAGTTCAACAAAACTGAAAGCCAACTTCACACCAAAGTGACTTCTGAGTATAAAATCACTTCTGCTTATCTATTTTGAAAGGTACTTATAGACAGGACTTCTTCCCTGTTTCAAAGCTCTGTATAAAGCTAGATTTATCGATGCAGATCAATGATTCATCAGTAGAGCAAGCTGTAGGAGACAAACTGTACTAGGCAGGAATCTAGCAAAATCAGGAAGAAAAAAAAAATTCAGGAAGATCAATCGGAGTATTCATCCCAAACTGAGACCTAAACAAAAAACAGTGCGGGTGTTCATGCCCTCTACCTTTTTTCTTCCTTAATTTTCTTTTCAGAAGCAGTAGCATCTGTTCTTTCTTCCCTTCTTTCCTCCAGCCTCTGCAACTTATTTCAGTCCCGCTTGTCAGGCCTTCCCTAGCCGATCGGCACATGCTCCAGACTAAAAGTCAACAGGCTTAGGAGAAAACAGAAAGGCTGCTCAAACCAAGGCAGAGAAAAACCATCATGCAAAACAGAGAGCAGAATATCTCAGATAACCTTGTGACAGATGGGCAGCAGTGCCGGCAGCCCAGCCCAGGCAGTCCCAACGAGCCTCAGCAGCCTCCTCCTCTTCCTCCTCCCCTTCCAAGGATTTTGAAAAGAAGGAGAATCAGTCTGAAATGATCCTGAGCACTGTAAATAAATTATGGCCCTGTTCATTCCACTAGCTCAGGCTGCATTGAAATGAAAGCCACAGCAGGCTCCATTATCACTCAAAATAAACTCCTCTGACAGGATCACTCCTGTGCTGATGGCTCAATTATGCCTGGGAAGACACTTACAGCATATTAAACATTAACAAAAGTCTAAGCCTGACTTACTTTCCTCCCAGATAAATCTAATTCAGTAACTGAGTGCTTTTAGCTTAAGTAACCCTGAATTATTGCATCAATTCTTTTCCCACCTTTCCCTAACAAGTTGCAAAAGACAGGCCACCGCATACAGGGAAAATGTTTTTAAGTAGTCCCTTTGCTAGACAGTTATATATTTATTATACAGGGAAGATATTTTTATCATTTAAAAATATATATGTGGTTTGGGAGAGGGTTGTTCATGCAAATTTCGTAGCTCAGAAATCAGAACAGGGGCAAACTGTTCCCCTAGGTTATAAGAGTTTACTCTAGCCTCGCTAAAAGTGCTGCTTCTTTTCTATAAAATCTCAGTCCCTAGCTAACAGCTCCACAATTTATGTTTTCTGAAACTGCAAGGAGAACCGTGATAACGAAGACACTCTAACACAGCAGAAAGTTGCTTTCATTTCTCATTTTGCATTTGCAATACATTATTTGCTTTTCATAGCTTCAAGTTTAACAGGACTAGAGATACCCTCATCACCTGAAGCACCTCTTCTGTTCTCTCTCTGCAACTATACTAACACAAAATAAAGTTTCTCGATGCTTGCCCAGGTCAGATCTTTGTTGTTCTAACCTAAGTACAACATGCAAACGCACTGCAGAGAGCTGAACAATGCCAGGATTTCACTGCAGATTTAGGTAGGGTGTGACTAGCTTAGAACAGATGAATGTCCCCAAAGAAAAGCAGGTGGCTGGGATTAAAAGAGAAAATTTCAAAACAAAAACCGAGTTAGAACTAATACAGAAAAAACACAGAGAGTTGAGAAGACTAAGAAGCTGAAATCAAAGTTGCACCAAAACTAACTAGCTGGTGGTCTTCCTACTAAATCCTCCTCCTTCTTAATGCTTAGTATTTACCAATCCCACAGTATCATCTTCCCCAGTATAAATAAATGGATTTGACTGGGTTCAACTACACAGTTTGTAAAAATTAATAAAGTGTAACAGTGTCAGTATTCTTACTGGTGAAAAATCTGCTTCACTGCTAAAACGATCTTTTAAATTTACAAGAAAACAGTATTATATACATTGCTGGGACCAATGAATTTTTACTCCTGGTTATGAAAAGCAACCTAGTAGCAAGGGAGAAAGCATCCTGAAGCATTTTGAAACTCAACTGAGTAAAAATAGCTGCTTGTCTTCAGGATTCCTGTCTGGAGGTTGAAAGAGTAACTTCAATTCTTAAATTCACTTTTAAAAGACAGAATCATTCCATTTTCACAAATCAAGAGCTAAAATACAACTTAATACCAAATTCCACCAAGCTCTAGATACGCTTGTATCTACAGCCTCTTGAA
>Ga0065711_1011558_pt1 | contig 13360 bp, 10 predicted proteins | sample Hoacrofraction12_FD_59098 | JGI IMG/M metagenome (GOLD analysis project Ga0065711, IMG submission 59098) | Hoatzin crop microbial communities from Cojedes, Venezuela - Epithelial fraction 12 v2 (version 2) | ecosystem: Host-associated > Birds > Digestive system > Esophagus > Crop | place...
GTCGATGCCACGGTGCTCACCGAGGCGGGCTATGTGGGCGAGGACATCGAGAGCCTGCTCACGCGCTTGCTGCAAGCGTGCGACTACAACGTGGCCGAGGCCGAGCGTGGCATCGTCTTCATCGATGAAATCGACAAGATTGCACGCAAGGGCGACAACCCATCGATTACGCGCGATGTGAGCGGCGAGGGCGTTCAGCAAGGTCTGCTCAAGTTGCTCGAGGGCTCGGTGGTGAATGTGCCCCCACAAGGAGGTCGCAAGCATCCCGAGCAGAAGATGATTCCGGTGGACACGCGTAACATCCTGTTTATCTGCGGTGGCGCGTTCGAGGGCATCGAGAGCAAGATTGCTCAGCGCCTAAACACCCACGTGGTGGGCTATGGCGCGGGGAACCACATCACCACAAGCGACCGCGAGCGCTTGCTTCACTTTGTGGCACCACAAGACTTGCGCGCCTACGGGTTGATTCCCGAAATCATCGGCCGCTTGCCCATCCTCACCAACCTGGAGCCCCTCGACCGCGACGCGCTCAAGCGCATCCTCACCGAGCCGCGCAACGCCATCGTCAAGCAATACAAGAAAATGCTCGAGATGGATGGCGTGGAACTCGTGGTGAACGACGACGTGCTCGATTTTGTGGTCGACAAGGCCATCGAGTATAAACTGGGAGCCCGCGGGTTGCGCTCGATTTTCGAGACCATCATGATTGATGTGATGTATGAGGCACCCAGCAAACGCAGCAAGAAGTTTGTGCTCACGCCCGAGTATGCCCGCGAGCAGCTCGAGCGGTCGGGATTTGAGCTTTTGCAGCAGGGAAGATAAAAAAAGATTTGCAACATTGCGCCTAAATTAGTAAATTTGTCAACTCAAGAAAGCTACTAACTCATTATCAAGATAAAAGGAGAAAACTCATGTCGTACAAGGAGCAATTGACAGCACAATTGAAGAAATACTTCGGGTTCGACTCGTTTAAGGGGAATCAAGAAGCCATCATGGAAAATCTGCTGGCCGAGCGTGACACGTTTGTGCTCATGCCCACTGGCGGAGGCAAGTCGCTGTGTTACCAGCTGCCATCGCTGCTGATGGAGGGCACGGCAATCGTCATCTCGCCGCTCATCGCGCTGATGAAAAATCAGGTCGACGCGATGCGCAACTATAGCGACCAGGATGGCATCGCTCACTTCTTGAACTCGTCGCTCAACAAGCAAGCCATCGACCAAGTGAAGGCCGACATTGTTGAGGGAAAAACTAAATTGCTCTATGTCGCCCCCGAGTCGCTGGCCAAGGCCGAGAATGCCGAGTTCCTGCGCACGGTGAAGATTTCGTTTTATGCCGTCGACGAGGCGCACTGTATCTCGGAGTGGGGTCACGATTTCCGCCCCGAGTATCGCAACATCCGCCCCATCATCGACACCATTGGGCGCCGTCCCATCATCGCGCTCACGTCGACCGCGACCCACAAGGTGCAGCACGACATCCAGAAGAACCTGGGCATGACCGATGCGGTGGTGTTTAAGTCGTCGTTCAACCGTCCCAACCTCTACTACGAGGTGCGGCCTAAGACCAAGGAGATTGACAACGACATCATCCGCTTTGTCAAGGCTAATGAGGGAAAATCGGGCATCATCTATTGCTTGAGCCGCAAGCGTGTGGAGGAACTCGCTGAGTTCCTGTGCGTTAACGACATCAAAGCCCTACCCTATCACGCGGGCATGGAGAGTGCCAAGCGCTCGGAAAACCAGGACGCCTTCCTCATGGAGGAGGTCGACGTGATTGTGGCCACCATCGCCTTTGGCATGGGCATCGACAAGCCCGACGTGCGCTATGTCATCCACTACGACATCCCCAAGAGCCTCGAGGGTTACTACCAGGAGACGGGCCGCGCAGGCCGCGACGGTGGCGAGGGCAAGTGCATCGCGTTCTACTCTAAAAAAGACCTCGATAAGCTGGAGAAATTCCAGCAAAACAAGGGCGTGAACGAGCAGGAAATCGGCAAGCAGTTGCTCATCGAGACGGCATCCTACGCCGAGTCGTCGGTGTGTCGCCGCAAGACGCTGCTGCACTACTTCGGCGAGGAGTATGACCGCGACAACTGCGGCAACTGCGACAACTGCCTCAACCCGCGTCCGCGCGTCGATGCGACCGAGGAACTGAGCGCTGCTATCGAGACCATTCAGGCTGTGAAAGAGCGCTTTAAGGCCGACCACATCTGCAACATCTTGCTGGGCAAGGCGACGACCGATGTAACGAGTTATCACCACGATAAACTCGAGAGCTTCGGGGCGTTCAAGGATTCGGACCCGCGCTTCTTGATGGCGGTGATTAAGCAAGGCGTCATCGAGGGGTATATCGCTAAGGATATCGAGAACTATGGCGTGCTCAAGCTCACCGACCAGGGCCGCCACTTCCCGGGTAGCCACAAGACGTTCAAGGCTGTTGCCGACCGCGACTACAGCTCAGTGGACGACACCGACGTGCACGGCGGCGGCTCGAGCGCCATCGACCCCGAGCTGTTCAGCATGCTGCGCGAGTTGCGTAAAGAGGTGGCTGCCAAGCACAAACTGCCGCCTTACGTCATCTTCCAGGACCCGTCGCTCGATGCTATGGCGACCACCTACCCCATCACGCTCGAGGAGTTGCAAAACGTGCCCGGCGTGGGACCCGGCAAGGCGCAGCGCTATGGCAAGGAGTTTGTCGACCTGATTAGGCGTCACGTCGAGGAGAACGAGATTGAGCGTCCCGAGGACCTGCGCGTGCGCACGGTTGCCAACAAGAGTAAACCCAAACTCGACATGATACGCGCCATCGACCGCCGCGTGGACCTGGAATCGCTGGCCGACTCTCAAAACATCGACTTCGACGAGTTGCTCGACGACCTGGAATCGATTGTCAACTCGGGCACCAAGATTAACATCAGTTACTACCTCGACGAGGTCATCGACGACGATATCCAGAACGAAATCCTCGACTACTTCTACCATAGCGAGAAGGGTGACGTGGCGACCGCGATTAAGGAGCTGGGCGACGACTACACCGAGCAGGAAATCCGCTTGGTGCGCATCAAGTTCCTCAGCGAGATGGGCAACTGATGCACAGCGACAAACTGCGATTTTAACATTTTCTTCCCGATGTAGATAATTTTTCGGGCGCGCGTGCGTTATAAATCTAATGATAGAACCGAAAAACGTAAAGCGTTAAAAAACAACTTACACTACAGATAAAAGCAATGAAAGCTAAATTTCTCGTTCCCGCGCTCATGGCGGGAGTAGCCCTGATGGCCACGGCGGCCAAAGACCCCGTGCTGATGACCATCAATGGCAAGGATGTCAAGCTCTCGGAGTTTGAGTACCTCTATCACAAGAACAACCAGCAACAAGTCGACAAGGAGTCGCTCGACGATTACCTGGAGCGTTTCATCGTTTATAAGCTCAAGGTTGCCGATGCCGAGGCGATGCACCTCGACACGGTGTCGTCGCTCGACCGCGAGCTGGCTGGCTACAAGACCGACCTGGTGCGCCCGTTCACGGTCGACACCACCGTCAAGGAGCAACTCATCAACGAGGCCTACAACCACATGAAGACCAACGTCGACATCGACCACTTCATGTATCCGCTGGGCAAGGACAACATTGAAAACCAGGAGCACATTGCCCGCATGGACAGCCTGCGCCAGTGCATCCTCAACGGCGAGGACTGGACCGACGTGTGCGCTCGCTACTCGGTAGACCCGTCGTTCAAACGCAACAAGGGCCACTATGGCTACATCACCGCTGGCGTTTACCCCTACGAGTTCGAGAAGGTGGTCTATGAGACCCCAGTGGGCGAGATTTCGCATCCGTTCCGCACCGACTTCGGCCTGCACATGATTCGCGTCAACGGCGTTCGTCCCGACGAGGGCACCGTGCATGCAGCGCACATCCTGCGCCTGTTCCCGCAAAGGGGCACGCCTCCCACTGCCGAGGAGAAGGCAATTGTAAAGGCTAAAATCGACTCGATTTATCAAGCCGTGAAGGCTGGCGCCGACTTTGGCGAGATGGCCATCCAGTATAGCGAGGACCCGGGTTCGGGTAAGCGCGGTGGCGACTTGGGCTTCTTCGGTCGCGGCAGGATGGTGAAACCCTTTGAGGACATGGCTTATTCGCTCAAGGATGGCGAGATTTCGGAGCCGTTTGAAACCAGCTATGGCTACCACATCGTGAAGGTCATCGAGCACAAGGGTGTGCCCACGATGGCCGAGGCACGTCCCACCATCGAGAAGCAAATGCTGCGCGACTACCGCAACAGCGAGCCTGGCCGCGTGCGCTATGAGCAAGTCAAGAAGGACTATAACTATAAGGAGAATCCCAAACTCGAGAAGTACATCAGCTCGATGGTCGAGAAGAATGGTGGCTACGACTCGGTGCTCATCGCTAAGCTGAGCAAGTCGACCGAGCCCGCGTTCACGTTCAACAACGGCAAGGTGGTTGTGCCGGTGAGCAAGCTCGTGGAGCACGCTAACCCCAAGGCTCAACTGAAAAAGGAGGCCGCTACGGGCTACATCATGTCGTTTGTCGACCGCATTGCACCTCACGAGATTATGACCTACTACGTCGACCACCTGATTGACGACAACACCGACTATCGCAACCTCATCAACGAGTATCGCGACGGCTTGATGCTGTTTGAGGTCAGCAACCGCAAGGTGTGGGAAGGTGCTTCGCGCGACACCACGGGTCTGGAGAAATACTTCGAGGACCATCGCGCCAAGTACGCTTTCGACAGCCCGCGCTTCAAGGGCATCATCCTGAGTGCCAAGGGTGACTCGGTATTTAACGCTGTGAACGAGGACATCGACCGCCTGGGCCTCGATTGCGACACGCTCACCACCGCGTTGTTCAAGAAATATGGCCGCCAAATCAAGATGGAGCGCATGCTCGTGGCTAAGGGCGAGAACCCCGCTGCCGACTATGTCATCTTCAATGGTCCCAAGCCCAAGGTCACCAAGACTGGCTACACGCAATATCGCAAACTCAGTGGCGAGCTGATTAACGCCCCCGAGGAACTGAAAGACGTGCGCGGCCAGGTGACCAGCGACTACCAGGATGTGCTTGAGAAACAATGGGTTGCCGACTTGAAGGCGAAATACCCCGTCAAGATTAACAAGAACGTCCTCAAGCAAGTGAAATAACGCGTGCGCGTGTGAAATAACGCGTGTGAAATAATTCGCGCAGACCTCGCTGACGTAATAAAAGCGTTGCGAGGTCTGCTGCTATTTTTCGAGAGGGTTGCACAGAAGAAAAAAAAGCAGTAATTTTGCGCCGCAAAAGCGATGGTTCCGTAGCTCAGTTGGATAGAGCAACAGCCTTCTAAGCTGTGGGCCCTGGGTTCGAATCCCAGCGGAATCACCATGGAGACCTACTAACCGGCTACAAGATAGCAAGTTAGTAGGTTTTTTCTTGCATTTTTATCAGACAAAAGCAAGGGGTTGCTTTCCTCTTAATTATAGTTGCTCGATTTCTTCAATACTCAAGCCTGTTCCTTCTGCGATTTGTTCAACAGAAAGTCCCATTTGCTTGAGTTTCATTGCTATTTCGCGGCCTTTCTCGGCTTTACCTTCGGCCTTTCCTTCGGCCTTTGCATCGATTTTGGCAGTATCGATTACATTGTTGAGGTCGCGGAACACCTTTAGGCTCTCTTCGTAGCTGCGCATTTCATCTTGCGAGAATTTCGCTATTTCGGCTTGTTCGAAGAGGCGTGTGAACACTCGCTCCTGAAGTGCAATAGGACGGTTCATCAGGCTCGAGAGGTTGCGAAGCACGAACATCCACTTGTCAAACATGGTCACCAGCTCCTCGGGCTTCTTGTTGAACTTTGGCACTTCAAGGTAGATGTATGTCAGCTTATCGAAAAATACGTGCTTGTCGGCGGTATCCATCAGTTTCACCTCATGGTGATAACAGTCGGGCGAGTACTCATCCTCTGGGAATACGAAATTAAGGATGCCGATAGTATAAATGCTGTCAAGTTTATAATTCCAGTCGCCACGTTTCGCTTGTTCTTGAATGGGAAAGGAAGAATAATATATTGTGCGGTCTTTAAAGAATTTTTGGTAAGCATTCTGCATCTCTACGATAAAACGCTCTCCCTTATCGTTTGTGCAATAGACATCAAACACAGCATTGCGGTTACCGACGTTAGAGCCCAGATTTTCGCTGTTAAGATACTGTATGTCTTCGACATGCTGCTCTCCTTGCAATAGGGCATTAAGGAAACTGATGAGCAGTTCCTTGTTTAGCTCAGTTCCAAAAATCTTCTTGAAACCGAAATCTGTATACAAACTTACATACCGTTCTTTGTAATCCGAAATGCCTGCCATAATCTAAATTTTATTTGTTCGCCGCAATTTACATCTTTTATGTGAAATGTGCAAGTTTTACGCAGAATAATTCTTTTTTGAGAAGTTAATAATCAAGTCAAAAAATTTGCAGAGGTATTGTGTAGAATGAACTAAATCAGTAATTTTGTGGTCTGATATGGCTCCTTCTGGATGGGCGAGTAGTTTAGGCGAGGCGCTTTGGGCAGATGGGGTCTTTTTTTCTAAGAGAAGATTATGAAGAACTGGTTTGAGTATATCGTGTTATTTGTTATCATGTTAATCGTGGCGGCGATTTCGGTGTATGCCACGGTTAAAGTGTGTGATTATAGACACGCCGACGAGTTGAAGGCGATGCAAGCAAAATATGACCACGACACTGATAGCTTGGAGAAAAGGATTATAAATGCGCATAAGGACGCTGAAGAGGAGTTACATTTTCGTGAACACCTCGCCAAGAAGTATGACCAGTACGAAGAAGGGTATAAAGAGGGGTATAAGGATGCAAAGGAGGAGTATGCAGATGATGATGAATTAGAGAGGCAGGGGTTGCTGGAGGAAGAGTGCGAGCGGAGGACGCTGGCTTGGTGATTCATTAAAATGATGACAATGAAAGAGAAAAATAAGGGCGTGTTGCTGGACCTGGACGGTGTGCTGCTGGACACCGAGGGGATGTACACGCAGTTTTGGGACGCTGTGGATGCACGATTTCCGTCGGGGATTGCTAATTTTTCACAGGTGATAAAGGGTTGTAATCTGCACGACATTCTAGGGAACTACCCTACCGAGCAGATGCGTCGCGATGTGGTGGCGATGCTGGATGAATTTCAGCGCGACATGGTGTACCGCTTCTTTGACGGGGCGCTGGAGAGTCTGGCGCAGATGCGTGCGGCGGGGCTGAAGACGTGCATCGTCACCAGTAGCGACCAGCGGAAGATGGATGCGGTGTACGCGCAACATCCTGCGTTCCGCGCGATGGTCGATGATGTGGTGACGGGCGAAATGGTGACGCACGCTAAGCCGCATCCCGAGTGCTACTTGCTGGGGGCGTCGCGGCTGGGGCTCGAGATTGGGCAATGCGTGGTGGTCGAGGACTCGATAAATGGTCTGTGGGCGGGACGCGCTGCGGGCGCTCGAGTGCTGGGTCTTGCCACGACGGTCGAGGCGAGCCGCGTTGAGCCGCTGTGCGACCTGATGCTCGACGGCATCGACAGAGTTACCATTGAGATGCTGCTATCGTTATGAAAATCACGTTGTTAGTTGTTGGGCGTACAGCCACGGGTTACTTGGCGCGAGGCATCGACGAGTATGTGTCGCGACTGTCGCACTATGTGAAATTTGACATCCAGTATGTGGGTGACGTGCGCAACACGCGCAACTTGACGCAGGCGCAGCAAAAGACCGCCGAGGGCGCTGCCATCCTGCAAACGCTGGACCGCAGCGACCATGTGGTGCTACTCGACGAACGCGGGACCGAGCGGACGTCGCTCGAGCTGGCGCAGTGGCTGCAACAACGCATGAGCGCTGGCACAAAGCGGCTGGTGCTGGTGGTTGGCGGCCCCTACGGGTTTTCGCCCGAGGTCTACAGCCGCGCCGACGGGAAATTGTCGCTGAGCAAGCTGACGTTCCAGCACGAGATGGTACGCCTGATTTTTGTGGAGCAACTCTACCGCGCATTCACCATCCTGCGCAACGAGCCCTACCACCACGAATAATGCTGGCAACATCAAGAAGAAAGTACATGCCTCAGGCCCAAGTGCCTGGGGCTCTTTTTGTTAGTTGATGAGGAGGAGGGTGAGGTCGTTGAGGTTGTTGCCGGTGGGGCCGGTGTAGAAGAGGGTTCCGGCGAGGGCGTGGGCGTGGTAGGAGTCGTTGCAGGCGAGAACATCGGGGATTGAGAGACCCTGCTGGGTGAGGCGCTCGGCAGTGAAGCCGTCGACGATGGCGCCTGCGGCTTCGGTGGGGCCATCGGTGCCGTCGCTGCCCACTGAAGCGAGGGTGACGTTGTCGAGACCCGCGATGCCGGCTGCGGCGGCGAGGGCGAGTTCTTGGTTACGACCTCCCATGCCGTTTCCGGTGACGTGAACCACGGTTTCGCCGCAGGCTATCCAGGCTTGACGGGTGTCGTCAGTGGCGTGGGTGCGGGCGATGGCGGCCATGAAGGCACCGGCGTCGCGGGCTTCGCAGTCGAGCGAGGTGGTGAGCACGTGCACTTGGTAGCCGAGTAAGGTGGCGGCGGTGATGGCGCAGTCGCACAGGTTGGTGACGTTGCCCACGATGCGGTTGGTGACGTGCGGCAGGTCTTTAGGCGTCTCTTGCTCAAGGCATTGACGCGCCTCGGGGGTGAGGTCGAGGTGGTAGCGGTCGATGATGTCGTGCACGTCGGCTGTTGTGCTGCTATCGGGGTAAGTGGGGCCGCTGGCGATGACGTCGAGGGGGTCGCCGAGGACGTCGCTCATGATGATGGAGACGACGCGCGCGGGTTGACACAGTTGGGCTAGGCGTCCGCCCTTGACGCGGGAGAGTCGCTTGCGGATGGTGTTGATGTGGGTGATGGGGGCACCGCTGGCGAGGAGTTGGCGCGTGATGTCCTGCAATTGGTCGAGGGGGACGAGCGGGTCCTCAAAAAGCGCGCTGCCGCCGCCCGAGATGAGTACGAGCACGAGGTCGTCGGGCGTGAGGTCGGTGAGCATTGCGAGGGCTTGCTGGGTTGCGGTGATGGTGTGCTCGTCGGGGACGGGGTGGCCCGCCTCGAGACAGCGCACACCGGGGATGTTGCCCATGACGTGGCCGTGCTTGGTGATGCAGATGCCGCTGTCGATGCGGTCGCCCAGGTATTCACGAGCGACGCTCGCCATGGACCACGCGGCCTTGCCGAAGGCGAGCAGGAGGATGCGACCGGCGCAATTGGGCAGCTTGCCGAGGGCGGGTGTCATGAGCAGGCGCGGGTGAATGGCGCGCAGGGTGACGTCGATGATGTTGCGTGCGTCTTGCGAGCGTGAGCGAGAGCGGTTCATACTATATATAATAATGTGTGGGCGTTACAGGAAAAGTGAGAGGATGAAAATCTCGAGCATGGTGGCAAGGGCGATGATGAGGGTGCCGAGCGTCTGCACGCGGTAGCCCTGCGTGGGGTTGAGGCCGCCAAACTTGGTAACGACCCAGAAGTAGGAATCGTTGGCGTGTGAAACGAGCATGGAGCCAGCACCGATGGCCATGACGGTGAGTGCAGTCATCATGGGCGAGTCGAGGCCGAGCGCGGGAAGTAGCGGTGCCACGATGCCCGAGGTGGTGATGAGCGACACGGTGGAGGCGCCCACAGCGGTCTTGAAGATGGCGGCGAGCAGGAAGGGCACGAAGATGCCGAGGTGGCCGATGAGGTCGGCGTTTTGCTCGATGAAGTTGACCATGTCGGTGCTCGCGACGACTTTGCTGAGTACGCCGCCGGCACCGGTGATGAAGAGGATGGGGCCAACGGTTTTGAGGGTGTGCTCGGTCAATTCATAGAAGTCGTGCAGGCGGTGGGAAAACGCGAGGGTGATAATCGCCGAAATGGTGCCCATGGCGAGTGCCATGACGGGTGTGCCCAGGAAACGGATTACGTCGGGCCAGGTGCCTTGCAGGTGCATCATCGTGATGACCGAGGCGGCTCCCATGAGTAGGATGGGAATGAGGATGGGTGCCAGGGCGCGCCACAAGCAGGGCATGTCACCCATTTGAACAAACAAGCGGGGCATGTCTTCGACGCTCGGCTCGGCGGTGGGCGTTTCGCGGCGGCCGACGTAACCAGCATACCACAAGCCGGCGATAAGCGGGAAGATGGAGCAGAGTACGCCTAAGCCGATGATGAGCAGCAGGTTATCGCCCAACCCGAGGGTACTGGCGGCGGCAATGGGTCCTGGCGTGGGCGGGATGAGGACGTGGGAGATATACAGGCCCGACGAGAGAGCGAAGGTCATGGCGACGGATGAGGCGCCCGTTCTCCTAATGAGTGCACGGCGGATGGGGTCGAGAATGACGAAGCCGCTGTCACAAAAGACGGGAATCGACACAACCCAGCCCATGAGTTGCATGGCGATGACGGGATGGCGCTCACCCACAAGGCGTGTCACCGCGCGGGCAAGGATGAATGCTGAACCAGTGACATGGAGGATGGAGCCAATGAGGGCACCGAGGATGATGACGATGCCGATGCTGGTGAAGGTGCCCGAAAAGCCCTGCCCGATGATGGTGACGAGGCTAGGCGACGTGGTGCCGTCGGCCGCGGTGCTGTCGACGATGGGCAAGCCCGCGAGGAGGCCGAGCACAATCGAGACAAACATGATGGCAAGAAATGGATGGACGTGCCAGCGGGAAATCATGAAAATCATCACCACAATGGCGACCACAAAAGCGAGTATCAGTGTAACTCCAGTCATAAGGTGTTATCGTGTTAGGTTGATATGTGGCACAAAGATACAAAATTTTCGTGGCCTCACACAGACTACGCTGACTACGCAGACATAATTTATGTATTAGGAGGGTCGCAGTCGTGCACCTCTACGAGGTACCGAGCTGGATTTTATTTTTCGCTCGCTGCGCTCGTTACATAACCTGAGGTTAATTCACGTGCTCGTCTCCGACGAACACTTTGTCGCAGGGATGCCATCACGCTGACTGGGCAGACTTATTTTTTAATTTTGGGGGTTAAGGATTTAGAGTAGCTGGGAACAAGCATGAAATTGGCGGAGGTTTCAGTGAGGAGGTTTTTTGTGGATGTGAATGCGGGGGAAATTGGAGCGGAGTAGGGGAATTTAATAAAAAATGGGAGAATTTGTTATAAAAATGCGAACTTTAGTGTTCGTTTTGGAATAATATTGCGATATTTGTAGACGAAATAATAGGTAAAAAAACGATTTACGCATCTTCTTGCTTATGGCAACCGTAAAGATTATTGATTATGACCGCCCAGTGGGTGTGATTAAAGAACTCGACCCTGCGTTTCTGTATGACGGCGTGCAGGTGCAGTCGGGCGTTGTCTTTGCGTGCATTGCGGGCAAGTCGCGGGTGTTTATCAACAGCAAGCCGGTGCAGATGAGTCCGGGTCGCGTAGTGCTGGTTAGGCCGGGTGACACGTTCAAGGACACGAACTTGACGCAGGACTACGAGGTGAAGGGTTTTTACTTTAACAAGGCGATTATCGAGGCGGTGCAGGCACGCGATTTTGTGAAGTTGCTGCCGAGCGGCACGACGATTGACGACCCGCGAATGACAAACATGGTGATAGCCGTTGCCTACTTGATTGATCAGTTGCTTCCATCGGTGAGCGATGGCTGCATCAGCGACATGATGGTGTGCTGCCTCAAGGCGTTTATCCGATTGGCTCACGAGATTGTGAGCGAGACCGACCCGATGAACTCGCGGCAACACCGCAAGCACGAAATCTTCAACTTGTTTTACTCGTCGCTGGTGGCCCACTGCAAGGAGGAGCGGTCGCCAGGCTACTACGCCAAGCAACTGGGTATCAGCACGAAATACCTGAACGATGCCTCTAATTTTGTAGCGGGTAAGACGTCGAAGGAAGTTATCGACGACCTGGTGACCATCAAGCTGCAAATCGAGTTGCGCAACACCAAAACGCCGCTCAAGGAGATTGCCTATAACTACCATTTTTCGAGCATTGCGTTCTTCTGCAACTACTTTAAGCGGCACACGGGGACAACGCCGCAAGAATACCGCCGGACGCTCACGTTGCGGTAAACTGCAATCACAATTTTCAATAAAGGAACTGAGAGAAGCGGCTAAAATAGCGTTACAATTCTAAAAAAATGGTGGTTTTGTTGCACGAAACGAAACAAATGATGCGGCAATCGTAACAAAAATTGCATTTTTTGGGCAAATTGCCTTACCTTTGTAGTACATAATTACATGATGAAAATTTACTCATAAAAAGCGATGTCGAAACACCTATTAGACGCCTCAAATCCTGTTGCGATAATCCACGAGCCCATGCCCAGTTGCACTGAGCATGGCGTGGAGTCATATTGCTGTTTACTACTTCTATGCACAAGCGGTCACGCTAAGTTGCACATCAGTTGCATCGAGCGTGACTTCCGCCCTGGTTGCATTGCCTTTGTCAAGCCTGGCGAATCGTTTCAAACGAAACGCGCGAGCAAGGACTATGGCGTGCTGGGACTGCTATACACCAAGGAAATTATGCACGAGGCGACGATGGGTCTGGACAAACTGCACAGCGGTTACCTGCCCACGGCGCTGGTATTCAACAATGAGCAGCTGAACACGATTTTCGAGCACGTTGTGGCAACCATCGAGACGTTGCAGCGTATGGTATCGATGCCGTGTATCACCGATGTAACGACGATGGGCGTTCGCGCATTTTTCCGCACTTACCGCGAGGTGATGTCGCACATGGGACTGACGCCTAACGCGACGCAGCGCCGCAAACTGGAGCTGTACCAGCTGTTCTATGACTCGTTGACCCAGAATTATCGCAAGGAGCGGACGGCGTCGTTCTACGCTAAGCAGTTGAATATCACCACGAAATATCTGAACGACATCGTGCGACAAGTGTCGTGCATGAGCACGAAGGATGCCATCGACGAGTACATGCTCATTAAGTTGAAAATGGAGCTGCAGTCGAGCAGTTTCAGCCTCAAGGAGATTGCGTTCAACTTTGGCTTCTCGAGCGTGGCGTTCCTGTGCAGCTACTTCAAGCGTAAAACGGGTACCACGCCGCAGCAATACCGCAATCAGTAGGCCTCACGCAGACTCCGCAGACTCCGCAGACTTCAACGCTGACGAAATTTTATCCTCGCGCGGACCAGCGCGGACCCACATTCAGAGTGAAGAGTGGAGAGTTGAGAGAAGAAACTAGGTTAAAACCTGTAGCGCGGAACGCGCTTGCTCTTCACTCTACAAACCTTGTGCAAGGTGAGCGCAAACCGAGCTTGCTCGAGTTTGCCGAACCGAAGCCAAGGTTCAACGAAGTTACTCTTCACTCTTCACTCT
>Ga0065711_1045612_pt1 | contig 13359 bp, 8 predicted proteins | sample Hoacrofraction12_FD_59098 | JGI IMG/M metagenome (GOLD analysis project Ga0065711, IMG submission 59098) | Hoatzin crop microbial communities from Cojedes, Venezuela - Epithelial fraction 12 v2 (version 2) | ecosystem: Host-associated > Birds > Digestive system > Esophagus > Crop | place...
GGGGGGGGGGGGGGGGGGAAAACCCCCTCCTTTTTTTTTTTTTTTTTTTTTTTATTGCTTTTTTTTAGTGATGCTCTGTTAGACAGTGAGGATCTACCTGGGTGAGTGGTAAGCCTGGGTTTTTCCTGCATGTCATAATCACGTTAGGTCACAGAGGAAATGAGTCTGGTGAAATTGTGCACCATTTCCAACATAAACAGTCCTCTTCAGGATTGTTTTCACTTATTTATTACCAAGCTTCTAAATATGTCCCCAAAAAGGGGTACCTCATGTGTTGTAGAGTGTGTTGATATTAATACGTCTGGATACTGGAGCTTGACTTTTCCTGTTACTTTGTGAGTTTCAGAATTTTCTGTAGAGCTCCTACATCATTCATGTTTGTAAAAGGAAAAATGTCTATTTCAGACCTGGAAAAGAGTTGTGATCCTTCATAAGCAAATGGGGACATTAAGTAACGCTGCAGTGGCTTAATTTTTCTACGTTTATTGTGTTTTGCTGGTAGCAGTAACATAACATTAAAGAGCGTGAGATAAAATGCTAAAAATGCCTTCTTTTTTCTCCTAAATGAGCAATTACACCAATAGTTCATGTGCTGTATTTGTCTTGTTCTGGTAAAAATTAGATTTCTAATCTAGTTCGTAAGTCAAAAATAGCAGCAAAAAATTCTGCATTTTAGGCATTTGAGAAGTTCATGAACCTCAAATCCTTTTTATAGGTGAAATTTAAAATTTCAATTTGTTGGCAATGGTTTACGCTTGAGAGTTAGAGATTAAAGAATGGGTTTTATTTGATACTTGTGAAATGGATTGATACACTGGTTTCACATTACTGCTGTGGTATAGCATTTCTTTGGCACGTGGGCAGAGGAGAGCCTAATTCTGATTTGTTTTTGTCATTTCTGCAGCAAGAGGGGGTGGACTGTGATTATTATTGTGATATATTACTCTTATTTGCAGGATTCCATTCAGTTATTTTTCTGCTTGAAATGCAGGGCTCTTTGAAGAGCCCTGATGTTGTTAGAGGCCTGCAATAATAGAAGACTAAGTGGTGACCACTTTTACGTCTTTTTTATTAACTGTAGATTATCTGATCTCCTTGCTATCAACAGCCAGTGATTGGAAGAAACCTACCTAGCTTTTCATGCCTATTTTTACCTGTGCAGTGGTAGAACAGACGACGAGATGCAATCTCTAAGGAGATTTTATAGAATCATAGAATGGTGAGGGTCGAAAAGGACTTTGAAGATCATCTAATTCCAGCCCCCCTGCCATGAGCAGGGACATCTTCCACTAGACCAGGTTGCTCAGGTTCTCACATTGTTGAAGGACATTGTTTATGGCTCAGGTTCTCACATTGTTAAGGATATATCTTGGTTCTCAACGTTAAGGGCTTCATGCATAGTGAGGATCTTCTGTCTGTATTTCGAGACTTAATAATATTCCCTTTACAGTCTATTGATACCTTTATTTTGTTAATTCACATTAACTGCTTTTTGAAAAATTTCTATTGTTTAATCAAAAAAGCTCAGTATTTCCATAAAGAAATGGCAAAGGTAAAAATTGTCTAATTAGTGAGCATTTAAATGTTTAAAACTGCATATCTCCAAGTTCACACATAATTGCAATCGGTCAGACTTGTTCAGTTTGTTATGGCAGAAGCAGTTTGTTATGGCAGAAGCAGTTTGTTATGGCAGAAGCAGTTTGCTGGAAGGATTTCGAAGGGGCACTGACCAAAGATGTAGTAAAGATGCTGGAAAAACAGTTGAGTTCTAGTTTAAGTTCCTTGAACGGAGCACTGCCTCTGTTTAGGTACTGGAGCAGTGGGAACATCAAAGTGCTACGTTAAGTGATCCCTGTGCTGAAAGTCAGAGCACCAAGATGTGGGATTAGTCCTCTGTCGTTTGTGAAATGCAGAATAAGCTAGGTTTGCGAAAGCCAAGGGGATCGTTTGGTTGTGTGTATTAAGCCTTAATTGATTAGAGACTGCTCGCAAGGTTCCTGCCATCTTCCCTCCAAGTGTTCCCACTGGAGCACACCACAGGACTGGTTGCTTCCATCACGTGGCTTGATGCTAAGCTCTGCTCCAAGGAAAGAAGAAACCTGCGTCTCCAGCATGATTTTATTTCTTGCTTGTAAGGTTGTCTCTTGGGTAAGATGAAGTGTTTGCTAGTAGTCAGTTTATATTCAGGTGGAGGATCCCCATGGCTTAGTGTGAGAGCAGCCAGACAACAGCATTGCACATCCATTTATCCACCTTCCAGACCTACAGGCTCCTGTGGGCTCTAGCAGGGTTGTATCTGCTTGGAAAAAAGAAGAGATAATGCATAGTGTGCCCTAACAATCCTCGTCTCCGAGACTGACATGAAATTTTCAGATGCATCTTCACAGTCTTAGGATTCTGAAGCGCGCTTTTTTGCCACTGATTGAGGATGGAGAGAAAACAAATATCTGTGTGCAGATTCCCAATGGCTGAAATAGGTACAGAAATCGTTGGCCGTCGTGATAGACAAATAAGGGATGGTTTTGACCAAAGTCATTCTTTGCAAAATAAAACAAGATTGAAGTTCAATATAATAACTGATATGTAATCATTCTGGTGGGTTATCGTAAATGTCCTGTAGGTGTAGAAGTTGGGTGGTCTGAGGAGGATGTACAAAAGAGAGCTTCACTTGGTTTTGCGTGTACTTTGAGCACCAACCCACACCTGTAACAATTTGTAGCTGAAATTTCAGATACAGCCTTTCTGTCAGGGTGGTGTTCTCGTCTTATTGTTTGTTGTTCTCATTTATGAAACAGAATGTTTTCCACAATTCAAGGGAACAGGGAACTTGAGAGTCAATACGAATTAGTTATTTTCTGGTTTACTATCTGTATGCACAGGAAGTTCCATCTGAACATGAGGAAGAACTTCTTCGCTCTGAGGTTGACGGAGCCCTGGCCCAGGCTGCCCAGGGAGGTTGTGGAGTCTCCTTCTCTGGAGATATTCAAGACCCACCTGGACAAGGTCCTCTACAGCCTACTGTGGGTCACCCTGCTTCAGCAGGAGGGTTGGACTAGATGACCCTCAGAGGTCCCTTCCAACACCTACCATTCTGTATAATTATATATAGGCAACTGTGTGCATATATAATATATAAATATATACGTTAATATAAATAATACATGAAAAAGAAGCGTGGCCAACAGGTCAAGGGAGGTGATCCTGCCCCCCAACTCTGCTCTGGTGAGACCCCACCTGGAGTCCTGCGTCCAGCTCTGGACCCCCCAGCACAGGAGAGACGTGGACCTGTGGGAGCAGCTCCAGAGGAGGACCACAAAGATGATCAGAGGGCTGGACCACCTCTTCTGTGAGGAAGGGCCGAGAGGGGCTCTGGGGAGACAGTACTGTGGCCTTTCAGTACTTAAAAAGGACGTACAAGAATGATGGAGAGAGACTTTTGACCACAGCCTGTAGTGACTGGACAAGGGGTAATGGTTTTAAACTGAAAGAGAGTAGGTTTAGATGGGACATAAGGAGGAAATTCTTTACTGTGAGGGTGGTGAGGCCCTGGCCCAGGTTGCCCAGAGAAGCTGTGGCTGCCCCCTCCCTGGCAGTGTTCAAGGCCAGGTCAGATGGGGCTTTGAGCATCCCAGGCTAGTGAAGGTGTCCCTGCCCATGGCAGGGGGCTTGGAACTAGGTGGTCTTTATAAGGTCCCTTCCAACCCAAACCATTCTATGATTCTATATGCATCCATACATATATGTATATACAGACTCATGAACAAACTGACCTGTTGCCTCAATATACTACTGTGTGTGGGCTTCTTTGAAAAAAATACAGAAAGGTGCCATTTTTGCTTGAAACTAATTGCATTGTACATCTGTGATTTACTAATCTTCCCATAAGCGGTGTTTAGATTGTATTGCTCATGTATACTGTGAAAGAGATTTTCAAATATAAGACTAATTAATCTCCTGGGTAAGAATCATAACGTTTGTTCCATTCCTGGGAAAAAAGTTGCAGTGTTAAATTAAAAAAAAAAAAATAACAGAATTAATTCTGTGTCCCTTGTTAGATCTCTCTTTCATTGGGGGCAAGATGTTGTCTGGTGGCCTCTTTCAATGAACTTTGTTCAAAAATGAGCTATGGAGCAGTCTTAATGATGTGAAAAGGAAAAAAGAAAAACAACACTGATACTTGAAAACGTGAAAAATTTCATATGAACGTAAATTATATGAATTTAGAGGCTGAAAAATCTGATTTTGCAAGCCAATAGTGCTTTGAAAACTACAAATGCCAAAAATGTGCGAGTCTTAAACAATGTTTGTGTCTCGCTGTGCAATTCAGATGTGAGACAGGAAAATTGTATTCCCCTGCTGACGATTTCCTGAGGAACCAACGCCCAGAGTCAGGGATCTGTTTGTGATATGAATGGGTATAACCAAGGCTGCTGCCGTGTTTGAGTTTGAGGTTCGTGCTGCTTTTTTAACTTCAGAAATAAAATTTGGTTGCTTTGAAGTGTAACAAAAAAATTTTAGATAGTTGACTGTGTCTAAAATAAAAATACCCAGTGTGCTTCATTTCAGTCTACTAGTTCTTGAGCTGATATGTGCAATATTTCAAGTTGCTTTAATACTTTTAAGTTATTACGGTCTGACTGATATTTCAAGTGAAATATTGAAACTGGACTTAATATGACTAGCTTCATCTTGAAGATAAAGGCTTTTGTATTCTTCACAAACTAAACGAAGCATTTAGTTGCTTGCTTTCTTTTTATTGTTTTAGCGTTACGGTCTGCTTTGGTTTGACATTAATTTTACCTATGACAGAATAAGAAGGGTTTAGATTTTAGTCTAGAAATTACTGTTCTAGAGCACAATTACGGAGCTCAGGGAATTCATATTGAAGTTGGCAGCATTTCTGTTGAGTTTTAGTAAGAGCAAACTGCAACATTTGCCTCCAAATTTATTTTTTTCCTGTCTTTTGAGAAAAGGAGGGGTGCTACCCGTGGAGCAGTTCAAGGCTTGGAATTTTCCGTAGTACAGTTTCCAACTTTTCTAAAAATCCTTTCCCTCTTTAGTCCAGCAAAGTTAAGGTTGTGCATTTGGCTTTGGAAATACTGAGGAGCATTATTTCAGTCAATTCTTCACTAATGTAGTACAAAAAAAAAAAAAGGCAGTGTTTTGCCTGCAACAAAAATGGAAACAGTTCAGTGAATATTAATAATGAACTGGTAAGTTCCCTTGAGCTTGCATCTAACCTGCGTTGCCTTGAACTTAATTAGACCTCACTACCTTGGTATTTTCCAACCAGGTCTATTTAGTTGTCTCAGCTCTGCCTGTTCCCCACAGTGCCAGTCATGAGAAGCTGACAGAATTTGAGAGGACATTCACTACTGCCAGTTCTTCTGGAACCTGGAGTCCAGTTGGAATGTTGGTGGTTGGGCGTACCTTGTTTTAATTCCAGCTCTTGAGTCATACAATTTGATGAGCACCTCGCTACTTCATGCGTTTATTGAAAGTGCTTTTAGAAGTTGCAGCTGCTGAGGAAAACAAGCTTAAAAATGCTTTCTTAATTTTAAAAGTAGAAATGTCATTTTTAATGCCCCTATAATAGATCAATCTGGTGGCAGCTGATTGAGGTGCTGATTCAGCGCTTTGTCTCCTCTCACCTTCTGACCCACCATTACTGTCAGCTTGCTCCTGGAGGCTTTTCTATAAAAGTGTCGACCTGTCCCTTTGAAAATCAACTTCAAAGAAAACAGTGTTTATAAATAAACTCCTATAGAAGTTTTCTTTGTTCTTTTAAAAAAAAGTAATAAAAGATAATGGCTTGTGGATCTTGAGAATTTTTTTTAAATGTTTCTTATTTTATGATTGCATTCATTTTGGTACAAATTTCAGCTACTGAAATGTACCATATAACTCTGTTCATATAAGGTCTTTTTTTCTTTAATGGACTTGCTTGGAAGAGTTGCTGTGCATGTGTAGGTTTCCATTTAATGAAGTTTTAATAACATGGTGTCTATATATGTATACTTCATGTGGAGTGATGAAACTCTGTCTTGGAGCAAGAACTCTTTCTAGTTTTCAGTTAGAACCTGCAGTGTTGACTTCATGGGTACAGACCTGTAATCAAATTAATGATCTGTTGTGAGAAAGGAAATAATATAAATAAAGCTAAACAGAATATTTAAAATTTTATAAACAGTTGGCTTAGCGCCTGAGGATATATATACACGTCTTGCTTTGCACAATAATATTTTAATGTAAATTGGCCATATGAAAGGATACTTTTATTGTGGAATTTTTAAAACAATTTGAGCAGCAGCTTTACGAATTTAAAAACTTAGAATTTATAAACTTAGAGTTATGTTCATCTTGGATATAGGAGTTCAGCTAGAAGCTGGCGATTCTCCTTTCACAGTACCTGCAGTTATTATTACCAGACAGCAAGACATTTAGAGAGACAAATACTCAAAAAAACCTCTGGTAGTTGTAATTTAGAGGTAAATTAAGAAACTAGTATGCATTCTCCTTATGTACAGCTTCATGTATCATCTCGCTCAGTAGCCTGAGGCATTAGCAAACTTTCAGCATGAAATTTAGTGCTAGAGCATGCATACCTGAGTTATTGTATATCATGCATACTAAATATATGGCTTTTATAGACCTATAAATCACAACATCAGGATTCTTGTGTTTTCTAAATGTAAAGTTGATCTTAATCTCAACAAGGTGGCTAAATTTATCTTAATAAGAGAATCTGATCCTGGGCAAAGGTTATGCTTGGTGAATCATTAAAAGAAAATGCATATTCTTAGAGTTTCAGGTAAATGTAGAGAATAATTGTTCAACTTTCTGTAAGTCTGGATCGTCAGGGAAGAAACACAGTCAATGCCACGTGAGGACTGGGCCGGTCCTTAGTGGGTACAGCAAGTAAAATGTGTTAGGGACCATCTCTAGCCTTGAGGGCAAGTTGCAGAGTTTGGCATGGCTCGCATCCACGTGAGAGAATGCTTTTATGGGCTTCTTTTCCTTCAGCTCCATCTTCCCCCTCCAAAATCAAATCCTAGAACTGGCCTTCCCATGTGTCTCCTTGGGAAGAGCCCACAGCCTACACTGTATACCCAGCCATTCCTGAATGTCCAGAGGAGTGCTGGTTGTCATGAACCAGCAGCTGCTCAGAGACCATCCAAAAAGTACAGCAGGAAGGAGAACCACAAGCCAGTGCTGAAGCCCGACATCCCAGCTCGGCATCTCTCACTATAATGCAATTGGCAGCTCTGCTGAAAGGAGTTGGAGTGACCCGAATTTGTTGCAGCCTTCGGACTTCAACAGCAGATTGTTCATTCAAGATGAGGTGAATGATTCTTTTCCTTCCTCCCACCCTATGCTCTGTATCTCCCGTAGTGATTCTTGTACTTAATTTGATTACAGTAAGAGAAATTAGACCTTGGGTCCCATTGGCTTGGGCCATGGACACCCCCACCTCAACACATTCTGTGCAGGTAAACCTGTGTCAACTCATTGCTAGTTGGTTTGCAGATCTCTCAAACTGCAGCACGTTGTTTTGAAGCTGCTGTGCCCTGTTCCTGTATTAACCTCATGCCATTCTCTAGCTCCTAACCTTTTTCAGTAGTTTGTTTTCCTTGAAGATGGTTTTCAAAGCACAGATGGCTCTCAACCTGCAGGAGAGGTTGGTGAAGTGTTGCATTTATCTGGTGGTCGAAGGGTGCTCCAGGGGATAGCTGTTTGGAGTTAGAGGAATGCAGCTGAGCTGAGTTATGAAGCAAGTGGAGTATGTCATCCGAGAACTGGGGTCCTTGGCTGTCATGGGGGTGTAGTGTAAGGTGCAAGGATTTATTCTGCTCTTACATATTGGTGTGTTTGTAGATAATTGCTGGAGGCGGCCAAGTGGACTATTACACTAGTGTAGCCTAGAGTCTGATTTGACTTGCTTTCTGAATCCTTTTGTGGTTTGCCGTTGGCAATTTGGGACTTTCCAGAACTAGAATGGAAAAATTATGAAAACTTCGTGCCACCAGAATCACGCTTTGTGATGACTGTCAGTGGGAAAACTCTCTAGCAGTTACTTTTTAACTGCAGTTACCTTAGCAAAAGGGGTTGCAAGTATCAAGAATGATGAACAGTCATTAAAGGATCAACGTTCAGATTTCTTTTTCAGTTAAAAAGGAAACACCATTATTAGCAAAATCCTGGAATTGCTGAGGATTTGGTTCTGTTTGTATAAAAGCTGTAAAGCAGACCCCAAACCGAAGTAAAAACCCTTTTTGTTCTGCAGTGTGAGGAACATTAAACACTTGAATAGCTTCCATGTGCAGGGATTTCCCCCACTTATTTAGTTAAGCTGATAAAGAATAACACTTTAATGCAACCATACCGGTTTACAAACCTTAGGTTAATATTTTTCTCTTTAAACGACAGAAAAGGCTGGTTTGTCATCTGCCCATACATCGATATTTTCCAAGTTTCATAACAGCATATAGTGCTGCCATTATAGGCTGGCAGTTCAAAACACCTTCTTTAGTACATCCATACTTCTCATTAAATGGCTAGTTTAAAAAATCAAAATTGGTTTGATTTCTCATCAGCTGTGTCTCGTATCAACTAGTCATTTAACTGTGTCTTATGCAAACTTGATTTTTTTAAAAAATCGGATTTATAAAATAACATTTGTTGAAATAGTAATTTTTTTTTCCCAGGGGGCTATAAACTGAGAGGAATGGACACATCATGTTACTGATGGTTAACTTGAATAAAGCCTCTCTTAAAGTATTTGAACACTTTTTACTTAAAAAAGTGTTTCATTCCGGGACTTCTCTTGCATTAATGTTACGAGATCTATAAAATATGTCACTGAAAGTCGTCTCTTTTCTTTTCACGTTCAGTTTCAATGTGTGAGAAATCATTTAGTCTGTCTGAGATACTGTTTTCGAGAGAGTATCGTCTTCAGGCCAAGTCCTAAGCCAAAAGAAGTAAAACGTGTGTCTGCAGTTGTCTTAGCAAATATGTGTGGCATTATTTCGGTCACGAAGAATTAAATTCAGTCAGACTTGTGAACAGCACTGAACTGCACCAAAATTTACTCTGTTCATGTTCCAATCACTAGACATCTATGGTAATTTCTTACTTTTGACACCACGTACAAACAATTTGCTTTACTTTGCAGTAAATGCTTCCTGTGAAAGCACAGTACCAAGAAGAGGCATAAGAAATTTAAATATGTGAACTCCAGCACCTGTCAGTCAGTCTGGTGTTGCTACACATGGAGCAGATGTGGGAGCTTTTAATCACTGTTGTTCCAGGTAATAAGGGCAGAAACTGAGAGCTGAGCGTGCAGAGCTTGTGAAGGAGGACTGAGAGCAGCTTGGTGTGTGATCACATTTAAAAGAGGACCTAGTTCTCGTTAGGAAGTGAAGCTGAACGCTTCGACCTTCTCTTACCTTTCCTGAATGTTCCAGTGAAAGCCATTGGGATTTATTTGTGTAGTGGGCGTTGAATAAATAAAAAGTGTACTGAATTTCACAGAATCACAGCGTGGTCGGGGTTGGCAGGGACCTCTGTGGGTCACCCAGTCCAACCCCCTCCCGAAGCAGGGTCACCTACAACAGGCTGCACAGGACCTTGTCCAGGCAGGTCTTGAGTATCTCCAGAGAAGGAGTTATAAAATTACTTGGAGGAAGAAATGAAAGGGCTTGACAGGGAAGTACTTAGACCAGGACTGAGACTTTGTATGGGATTATAAAATATAAAGGAAGCTAACAAACTACTTCTGAAAAATGAAAGGAAGCGTACTTGCTTGGCTTTATGTTTGAAATGACCTGCCACCTGCTCTCTTCTGGATGGAGAATACTCTGTGTCTGGAAGGTGTCATCAAGGAAGACGTTATTCGGTCTCAGCAGAACAGTCTATGTCTAAAGCTTCTTTCCTCCCAGCTCGAGACTTGATTTGCACCTGCGTTAACCTCTCTTGAAACCATCAGTAAGCTGTACGTATCACCCGGGAGTCAAGTGAGACCAACCTATTGGTCTTGAAACAAAGCAATTATTGTAATTTCAAGATCTGATGGGTTTTTTTTTCCTTCGGAAGGACCGTAGTTCTCTTATTCATGTGTTTCTTGGAAAATGTAACATTTCATATAAAATGAAGCATGAAATTGGTATTGCTCAGTGAGAAGCATTATTTAGTGAGGTATTAAGTGATGGAGTTGTAAGGCTGGCTGCAGACTTCAGAAGGCTTCCCTGAGTAGTGTGATTGAAAACACCATTAAGCTGTCTTCCACCTTTAGTAGTCAGCCGGGTCCCGCAGTCGACCATTTACAATTTCTGTAGAGTTCTCGAAAGGCATTTTAGAGTCCTTCCCTAAACATTTGCTTTATTTTACTATGCTTTAACCTAGTGAAAAATGTAATTATCATCAAGGAGAGCTTTATACTTAACAGGTAATGGAGTGCACGTCCGTTACACGCATACTAGAAAATTGATGGTTTGTTCTTTGACCCGTCACTTAAATCTTGGAAGCTCCGCGTACGAGGGAATGTGGAAACGGAGAGCAGTGAATGCCATTAATAATGTCTATGTGCTGTTTGCAATCTTCAAGCCTACTTAATAACTTTGCTCTTTACAGTTCCTTAAAAAATGTTATCGCTGCTGAAGTCACTTCATAATTGCAATAGGAAGCGGGGGAATGACGGGAAGCGGCCGCCGCTTGGGTGGTTGCGGTACTTTGCGTTTAGTCCGGAGGCTGTCGGCGCACCCCGAACGCGGCGGTGCTGAGCTGCGGATTTCTGCCATGAGATGCGGTGATCACCGGCACAAAGCGTCGTACATTTTGAAATCATGCTGGATGTTTCTCACACATCGTTTTCATCGTTTGAGTACCGTGTGTTGCTGTCTTCGTTACAGATTTTAAGTGTCTGACATTGAAATTTTTTTAAACCCTTGGTTCAAAGTGAAAGAAAAGGAGAATGCGCAGTAATGCTGAACTCATTAGAGCACAGAATGTCAGACTGACATTTATTTTTGCTTCCTGAATTCAGAACTTTCCAAGGAAGAGCTGTAATCCTTGACGTTGAGAGTGGGAGCAATTTTGGAATACGGTAGTAATGTGGGAGAGTGATGACACATGTGGCCTCAGCGAGGGGGTATATTCATCAAAAGAGGGTGTGAATTTGAATTACTCCTGTTCCCACTCATTTGAAGTTGTAAGCAGCTGGCAGTTTTAGGGGCTATTTCAGCTGAGCTGGGTTTCAAGGAGCAATTGGAATGTTGAGAGAAGGTAGCAGCAAAGAAGGTGTGCGGGCGGTTGGGGGAGAGACGAAGTGCCAAAGTTGGCATCAATAATGAAGAGGTTAATAGAGAGTCCCAAGACTGCTGGGCAAATTTTTGGCTAGAAGCATGTGTGATCATGTGTGGAACGGTAATGAGGAAATCTTCAGCAGAATCATTCTGTGGTAATCTGTTTTTCTGTCAATGTCAAGGATTTTCAAAATTGGGATATTTTGTGGAATGCCTGGAATCTTCTCGCAGAAGGAAAGCGATTCCAACATAATACAAAATGTGAAACTGAAAAGGAAAAAAACCCACAAATATCCCCCCACCCAAAAAAACCCACAGTACACCCAGCCAACAAAACAAAGTCCCTCATTTTAATTGAGAAACGCTTAAAAGGCTTTGTTAAGCTTGACGTGGAAGACAAAACTACCGTAGTCACCAAAACAGTGGCAGCTTGCCAGAAAGACTTGGACCTTCCTGCTGCAATGGTGATTGTAATGGCCGAAATGAATGATGTGACTTACCCAACCTTTATATCTGTACTTTTTCAGAACTTTGGAGTAGCTTGAAGTCTTTCTCCTTTGGAACAAAATACAATTTTGAATTTTTAATGATCTTGGAGAAGTTGTGTCCTCAGCTCAGTTCTACTCACATAGCAATTTTTACATTGAATTTCCTTAAACTTTATTTTTTTTGTTCTGATGAAGGAAAAAAAATTAGGAGAACTTCTTTTATAACAGTGATTTAAAAATGAGCAAACTAAGACTGTCTGATTGCTGGTTTTAGAGGACTGAGAGTAAGGTTGTGGGTGACTAGAAGTAGGGAAACACATACTCTGTTGTTGATGCGAATTTGTACAAATTGAACTGGTGTAAAGCCCAGGAGTTGGATACTGCATGATGCTTAACACCAGTGTTTTCCCTTACTGCTGCTGCCAGGATAGGCAAAGACCAGACTAGCAAATATTGGGTATTTCAAGTGAAACCCGTCTCGTGTTGGACCTTACGTTATCCATGCTAAGTGGCAGATCTAAACCTAAAAACCACCAAGAACCTGATCCTCGTAGCAGCCTCCGTTTGTTACCAAAAAGTGGCTTCTGTTTCAGGAACTGTAAATAAGCCAACGATGAAAGCTGAATTGTTTAAAAAGCAAATGAACCAAGTGTGTTACTGTCTCTTGCGGGGAACCTATTCTGAATTCGCAAGGGTTTCTATTATCATCTCAATGGCTGGAAACTCCTGTGTTTTGCTCTTGGAAAGACTACTGGAAAAAGTTACTCAACATCTGAGGTGGCTTGTTACCCTCTCCTAGTAGCTGGACACTCTAGCTTCTGCTTGTTTTGGCTCAGTCCTGACTGTGTGCTTGGTACCTTCATGTTCTCTTCCCTTCGCCCTCAGTAAGGCAAAACCTGTCATCTTCTAAACCCGTTCTCTTTGCAGAGTTTGAGGACATCGCAAAAGAATACCACTTTTAGATTTTTTTCTTTTTAAGTATTTTTATTTTATCTCCCAGAAAGAGGCAAAGGTTGCATCTTTTGGGAGATTTGAAATAAACCTCACATCTCTCTGGGAAATAATGCTGAAGGAGGGAGAATATAGTTGAAATTAATGTGGCAGGAACAACAAGTTTTGTTGCCATAATTTCTGAATTTCAAAAATTAAAATGTTAAATACATGCTTACCTAAATAGTGTAGTAGGTGGAAGAGTATTCTGGGGACACTGCCTTGACTGAGATGGATGTAAAATCTCTTTTAGCTCTCAAAGTCATTCACGCTGGTGCAAGGAGCTCTCAGACTAGCTAAGCAAGTCTGCTGTGATGTCCTGGAGAAAGGAGCCTCTGTCCACAAGTATTTCAGTGGATCTACAGGATGTGGTGAACTCCAATAATAGAGTTGATTGCCGCAAGCCACAGCTGCCTCTGTTCTAAGGCAGAGTGCCTGTAGTCTGCAGTAGACCCAGGAATCACAGAATCCCAGCATGGTCGGGGTTGGAAGGGACCTCTGTGGGTCACCCAGCCCAACCCCCTGCCCAAGCAGGGTCACCCAGAGCAGGGGGCACAGGACCACGTCCAGGCGGGTCTGGA
>Ga0065711_1045613_pt1 | contig 13359 bp, 9 predicted proteins | sample Hoacrofraction12_FD_59098 | JGI IMG/M metagenome (GOLD analysis project Ga0065711, IMG submission 59098) | Hoatzin crop microbial communities from Cojedes, Venezuela - Epithelial fraction 12 v2 (version 2) | ecosystem: Host-associated > Birds > Digestive system > Esophagus > Crop | place...
CAGCCCCGGTGTCCGGGCGGGCCGGAGCGGGCCGGGTCGCCGGTAAAACACCCGTCCGCGGCCTCCCGCTGGCCGTGCGGCCTCCGGGGCTGCTCAGCAGGGCGGCCCGGAGCCACGCGTTACGCATCCGGGCTGCTGCGTGCTGGCGGGCCTTCGGAGAGCGGGGTTAGCTCCTCCGTGCCGGTCCTCGGGCCGTCTGGTAACAGCAAGCAGAGGAGCGCGGTCCGATGGGGTGGTCTCGCGTGGAGGGAGAGGGTGGCCCTTGGACAAGGCTCCGTGGGATGCGGATCTCCTCCGTGGGCCCAAAGGGAGCCTTTCCCGTGGGCTCCGTCTTCCAGCCGTTGCGCGCCTTCGCGTGTGCTCTGCGTGGGAGGGAGCTCCAGCAAGCAGCCCTGCTTCGTGCGGAAGCAATTCCAGAGGATTGGCTTGTAAGGATGTTTTTCACCGTAGGCGTAGCCCGCTGTGTCGCTTTGATCCGTTCCCTGTGTACATCTTTGGACGTGTGGAAATGTCTACAGCCTGCATGGGAAAACCAGCTCCTTCACTACGATGAGCTGGTTGTCCCCAGTCTGAGACATTTCGGTGGCTGGCTGGGTAGCATAGTTCCTTAAACTGATTCCAGAGTGGGCACAGGCGTCTCTCGTAGCCAGTGAGGTTATCACCTTGTTGCTCCTCAGCCACGCTCATCAATGGTGGGGTGAGATGCACACGTGGGTGGAAGTTTCTGGGGGCGGGCGGTTCAGACTAGCGTCTTCTGGCATTTGGAGTGGAATTCGGCTTCCCTGGCTTGGACATCTAAAGGTGTTAGGTTGGATTTAAACACCATCCCCCTAACGATGGGCATCCCAGATGCCTCAGGTGAGACTTCCACAGGTGCCTGCTTCTTTCAGGGCCTAAAGGAGGAACAGTCAGAGGACTGGTTCCATTTCAGACACCTGCGTTTTAGATGCCTAAGGACCAATAAATTCCACTTCTGGTGGTAGGAATTGTAAATTATTTGGTAATATTGAAGGTAATGTTGGACCATTACGTTTGTATAATGTGCAGGATAGTCTGCCTACAGGGAAAGTGTGGGGAAGGCTGAAGAGATATGAGGGTGTGCGTACAGGCTCAGGCATATATACGGCGCACAGATAGTCATAGAACTAGAACTGCATTTAACAGAGCCGACCCAAACTTTGCGAGTGCTAAGGACTCTTGAGATCAGCGCACGTGATGGAGCACCTCAGAGGGGATGAGGCCAGGGCAGTCACCTGTGGGAAACCACAACAAGAGAGTGCAGAGGTGCTGGCCAGAGAGGGGCCAAAGAACAGCTGGCCCCTGTCTTCATCCATCTTAAGGTCCAGCATACAGGGTTGGTTTGATGGCAATGCTGTCAGAGTGCTGTAAAGAATCGTGCCGTGGGGATCGGCAGAAGCTAACTGCCTGGGAAACGGAGTGCGCGCTAGTATATAGCTAGGACCTGTTCATCCAACCCATCCGTCCTGCTGCGGTTGTCTTTCTAGCTTGCAGAAGTCATCCCTATGTGTCCCAGTAGCTTGTTTGCAGCATTCGTAGTAGCTGAGGTCTTGGTGATGGTGATAGGCAAGTTGCTGGGAGACTTTTTCCAATTGGCTCGACCTGTATGGTGGCCATTTGTATATGACTGCTGTGGTTAAGGGTTTCCACATCTAAAGTGCTGCATGTTGGCAGGTTCACTGACGTTCATTGGTCAGACTCCCCAGGAGCACCTCAGGCTGTCATTCAGGAGACACCTTTGGTGCCTTAGACCTTTCGAGAAGAAAAAAATTGAATATGACATCTTTATTTCCCTTCTCCCCACATTATGGGATCACCATTGCCCTTTCATGCCACTGCCCCCCTGCTCTCTCATGCGGATGGCTGTCATTACTGCATATCTCCAGAATGCAGGGAGCAGCATCCGATGAGATCTAGACTAACGGTGCTCCGCAAATTGCTTGTAGGAAGCACCCATTAGCCCTGTATTCGCGTTGAAGTCTTGCTCACAGTGAAATTGCTTTTTCTTCTTGTTTGCAGTGCGTAAGCAGGAGATCATTAAGATAACAGAGCAGCTGATAGAAGCCATCAACAACGGAGACTTTGAGGCTTACACGTAAGTACAGGTTGTTTACCGGTTTGTGTGCATGTGATGTTCCGGCTCCTGGGTGTGAGGAGTTGACATGCAGTCAGGGATGGTAAAGAGTTTTACGCGTTTTAGTCTCCATCCATTAGGAGTAAGGATGTGGTAGAGCTCTCTAAATGAACATCAGGTAGCAGTCAGGTATCGGACAGCAACAGGAGCGACATAAGGAAAATGTCCTGGCTGTGTAAGGAAAGGGGGGTGGCAGCGAGATGGGCAAAAAGAGAAGAAGAGAAAAACCAGAAACCTTAGAGGTTTGTTTGATGTGAAATACCAGCTAGCACCGACTCCATGTTGTGGTAGTTAGACTGAGTCCTTCAGGAACTTACTCCTTGGAGTAGGGAAGTAGTTAGGTGGACACAAAGTGTGAGTCAGTTGCCGTAGGAGCACTTCATTATGTAAACAGCCCTGGGGCTCAAGCGCAGACTGTAAGCCTGTGGTGCTTTTCTTTGCAGAAAAATCTGTGATCCTGGCTTGACCTCATTTGAACCTGAAGCACTGGGGAACCTGGTGGAAGGAATGGATTTCCATAAGTTTTACTTTGAGAACTGTGAGTGGGTAGATTTGGTAACACCACCAGCTGTCTCTCTAATCTTCCTTTATGCTGCATTTTGGGGGAGGAAATTGCCCTGGTTTTTACTGGCTGGCAGAACCAGCACGAACGTGATTGTGCATGGGTTATGATGCATTCGTAAGAGCCAGCATGCTTGCTCTCAAAACCCTTCTTCAGCAACGGTTTCAATTCTAACCCCCAAATCCCTCCACTGTAGGGATACAGTTTGCCTGCTGCAAATATTTTGTAAGCATGGACTGCAGGAGCTTTAGGAGTTTGAGGCACCGGATTTCCTACTGATACAGGGATGGAAAAAATGAGCGTGTTTTGATGGAAACAACACGTATGTTTGGGGTAGACGTACTGAATGGTCAGGCATAAAGATAGTCACGCACAAACCAGCCTTGCCCTTGCTTTGAGTTTTCCCTGGGCGGTTTCAGATCTCTAACGCCTAGTGAACCCCTTACGTGGGACAGGGGTCACCTTGTCAGCCTGGGGCAGGAAAAAGAGTTGGGAGAAATGCTATCATTTACACTGGTGGGTTTGCCTCCCTTCCTGGATGTCTCCACAGGATGAGATAACTGAAATTTAAATCCTGAGCTGTTCATTTGTTTTAGGTCCTTAGTACAGAGAGTTCCTAGCACTCTAAGTATGGCAGAGGCTTTGTCTCTCTCAAGAGCCTGTGCTGGAGCGATTTTTACACTTCTCTGAGGCTTGCTCATATTTAATGCAGGCCTGGCTTAAAGATCTCCTGATTATTAAGTCCTTTGCAACGATATTCTGTGATTAAAAGATCTTTTCCTGTAACTGAAGAAACAGCAGCACTGAGGTTGAAAAAGTGGCGAGTATGCTTTGTGGAAGAAGGGGGAGCGAAGGGGCCAGGGGATTCTAGGCAGTGATAAGTGCGCAGTTCCTAAGGAGAAGAACAGGTGACAGGGGAAAGAATTGCTCGGATTTTGCCTGGAAAATTGCAGGAGCACCTTTTTATTGTATCCCAGAGTCCAGTGGAAGGTGAGTAGAGTACAAAAGAGGTTGGGGGATGCGGGGGCTGTTCCTTCTCAGCAGTAAAATGAAGCTGATGGTTTTGCGTGTTCTGCCAGTACTGTCGAAGAACAGCAAGCCGATACACACCACCATCCTGAACCCCCACGTCCATGTCATCGGAGAAGATGCTGCCTGCATTGCGTACATCCGCCTGACGCAGTACATCGACGGCCAAGGCCGGCCCCGCACCACGCAGTCCGAAGAGACGCGCGTCTGGCACCGCCGAGATGGCAAGTGGCTGAATGTCCACTACCACTGCTCTGGAGCTCCTGCGGCACCTCTCCAGTGAGGATCGAATACGGGTACGGGTGGTCAGGGAAGGGAGCGTGTCACACATGCAGCGAAGGCTGCTGCAAGTGGGGATTCAGTATTCAGGGCTGTTTAGCTGGCTGCGAGGGAACCGTTTTTAGTTGTCTGTAGGCTAAAAACTTCTGTGCGTCAGTTGGTGTTGCTTTCACTAAGCCCTGTCCTCCGGACTCAGCAGGATTGTCTGCCACTCCTGACAAACCGGAGTTATGTGCCAGACAGCCGCTCCTGAGCCGAGCTACCCTTGTAGCAGCAGTGCTTCCTCCCAGGTACGCGGTTCTGCGCTCGGACAGAGCGCTAATCCAGGGCCGAGAGGAGGAGTATCTCATGCTGAGCACAGGGTCGCTGTTTCCCAGCTGTCAAGGATCTACTTTTACACACTGGTGGTTTCAGAGAACCTTTTTGATGAGAATATCGTATTCTAGAGAGGATATTGTAAAATCTGTACAGCACAATTTCTGTGCCATAAGGATAAAGACTTATTCATATAAATTTTACTTCCGATTTTCTGATTAGCAGAAGCTATTTGGTGTACAATGTTGAGAAAACTCAAAAGAAAAAAAATCTAAACGAATAGTAATATCGGAGGATTTAAAATATCCCCCAATTAGCTTGCCACAATTCAGCACTGGAGGAAACTTTGATTATAAAATTTGACACGAAAAAGCAATCGTTGCTTGCTTCTGAAGGACAGCAGGTCCTGCAGCATTTAGGCTTTCTTGTTTATTGGCTGACTGATTTCTTTTAGTTACACATACAAAGTCTTTCTGCCTCCTTTCGTTTTATGCTGAAGTATATGGCACGTTCATTTAAAAGGTCTAAGGTTCTTAATCTCAGGACCTTTCTACTGAACATTTTCTGTTTAAGAGCAAACACAGAAGAGGGGGATGTGCTTTTTTTTTAATGTGGTGCTTTGAGGATGAACCACTCAAGTATAGTTGCTGCTTGAGTCCTAGTCTTGTGTACTACTGGGGACTAAGCCAAGAGCAGTTGTTATTGTTATGCGTTGGGAGGGATTCAACCCTACTGAAGGCAATGGAAAGGAATGTGAACTATCACAAGCAAACTGCAGAGGTCACAGATGGAATTTGGAAAGCAAAAGCCCGTTGGGGGCACCGGGAGCAGGAGAGCTTTCAAGAGAGCTGGACAATCAGCTTGAACTGCCAGGGAGCAAGGCAGGGAGAAGGAGACAGCCTTTGCAGGAAACAAAAAAATAACTTCCATCAGTTTTCATCACAGAGATGTTAAGGGAGACTTCTGTGCTGGATTTAGTCCAAAAAAAGATGCAGAAGAAATTAAGTTAAAGATCAGTATGGCTCAGTGGCTATGCCTAGGAGTTCCAAGGAAACTTAGGAATGGAGCGTCTCAGCTGCTGCGGAAGAGGCATGTTGGCTGTGCTGGAGGGTTTCTGAAAACTGCAGACCCGAAGCCATTTCCAAACCACAAAATGTTGCTTGAAACAGTATTTTAAAAACCTCTATAAACTAAATTGAAGTTGAAATCTTCGCATGCCTTTCTGGGCTCTGAAGGAGGTGTAATCACATGGGATTATGAGTGGGGTCAGTGTGGGCAGCCCCCATCTGAACACATGGAATCATTCTGGAGCAGCGTTGGCCCATGGGTAAGGATGAAGCAGGAGTGAGATGAATAAGAATGATTAAACAGGAATCAGTAGTTTGTTCTCACCTGGAAGGCAGGGGTCAGCTTTGGGTAAATTGCCTCAAAAGGAAACTGCAGCTGTTAAAGAAGTTTGAGGTTAATCAGGGGACTTGTGTGTAAGGAGAGAGTAGTAACCAAGAAGGGAGAAGACTAGTAAGAGAGTTTGCCACAAAGATTTGCAAACTCAGAAATGGTAGAAAGATGATCTTGGCTACACTTTCATGGCAGGACAATGCTAAACAAATATGAAAAAAAATGCCAGACTTAGAACTGATCAAAATAAATCCAGTAATTTGACACAAGAAGATTAGCTAGGAGGAGCCTTTGCTAAAGGCAGTCACTAGGGCCACAGCTTTGCAAAACAGCAGGTATCTCATACATTTGTTTAAATATTAAGAATATTCAGAGACAAAGTTACTGAAGACTTCAAAACAGAAAAAAAAAAATATTTCTGTTCAAGGCAAAAGCCAGTGGGAAGTGAGGCAGAAACTGTTCCTCAGGTCCAGAGGCTTTGATCCCCCCCTTGGGAAACCTCTGCACGTTCCGGGATGTGTCACGAGTAGGTAGCAGGCCCCGGTCTGCTCCAAGCCAGCGAGTAATTCCTTTTAGCAAGTAGTTGGTTTGCGTTGGCACGCACAGCCACCTGGAAGAGAAGGTGTGTGCCTCTCGTCTGCAGGGCTCTCCTCATGAGCCCCAGGCTGTGCTGCCCCGACGAGGGGTTTCTGGCTGCACCAGATAATTAGCCTGTAGAAAATGTGTTCCATTAATTATGTACAGCTAATGTGTGGCTTTGTTTTCCTTCCATCCTGTTCTCCTCTCTTCTTTCTGGGTGGACACTGCCTCTTCCTGACTGCAGCAACTTGTGGAGATACTCAGCTGGAGGGCAATATCTTCTTAGCAAGCAGCTCTGGAGTGCCTGAGTGACAGCAATGGTCATGTCTGTTTTGACATTAAAAAAAAATAAATACAAATTACAAACAGGCAGCAGCCAAATGCACGAAACCCTGCATGCATCTGATGCTCCAGGCACTGCCTTTCTGTTGTTTTCCATGGATCCATCGTGTCTGTTTCTGCTGTACGAAGGTGTTTTTAAATCTAAAAAAAAAAAAAGACATGTTGTTTGTATAAAATTATAAAAAACAGGAGTAATGCTAAATAAATGACAGATTATCCAACGTGCCCCCTCCCCCAGGGCTAAGAAAATGGCAGCAGCTGGAACATCTTTCAGAAATGAAGTGAGGGGGAAAGCAAAAGTGAAGGAGAGAGAAAAAGAGAGGGAGAGCAAAAAAGGAGGCGGCTTGAGCAGCGGATGGCTGAACTGTGCTCCGCAGAGCCACGGTGGGAGCTAACATCGCATTCGGGCTGTGCTGCGACTTCAGTCGGTGCGAGGTGGTGAGGAGGCCCCAAAGGAGCCAGTGTGAAGACTGGGGTTCGAGGGAGAGCGGGCGCTTCTCGTCCTGCTGCCCGGCAGACGGACTTCAGCCTGAGTTGTTTCTTCGGTTTCTGCACAGCAAGAACGCTATGGAAAGCTGGTCGCTCGGCTGCTGGATCCCAAAACAGACTTTTTCTTTTTTTTAAAAGGAAAAAAAAAAAACTACAGAAAATGGGATGTTGATTTAAAACTAAAGGTGGAAGTAGGGATTAAAAAAAATGGGTTTAAGTGAATATAACTTAAATAGAAGCTTGCTCTTCAGAGATAATGGTTTTAGAAACAGCCACTACCTGGCCAGACATGGAGGTTTGAAGCCAGATTATTTAATTTAACAAAACAAACCAAAAAAAAGCATTGCGTTAAGAGCAGAGATGTCAGAGGAAGAGGGTACATGCATGGGACTTTCCATTTTTGTTTTCCTTTCTAGTAGCATAGCTGGGATCCACAGAGCTGCAGAACACGTGTTCCTTAGGAAGCAGACAAAAAACTTAGTGTTACGTTCTTCATGAAGACTTGCACATACACTCCTATATGAGGCATAAATAGCGTGTGTTTTTTATACTGAAATATATGCACCCGTAGAATTGCAGGGGTTACCTGGCCTCCTGTTTGATGTGTTTGCTCTCAGCGTGAAACGGCCGTGGGAGCCGGCAGCCCCAGCCAGGTGCTTCTCCCCACCACTGACCCATCTGATGTTTGTAAGTGTCATGTTTCCTAGTGTTTATTTGGGTAATTTTTCTATTTTTTACAGTGATGCTGTAACACAGCAAGCTCTCAGATCAGAACCTCGCTAACCGTAGCTGAAGGCCTCCAGGCCACCTCCCCGCGTTCCTCTGGGGGTTAGAGGATCCCTCGTGAAGTGGCGGGGAAGGGGGTTTAGCACGCCTGAGCTGGCGTTTGTCCTTCGGGCCAATTGACCTTCCTTGCTTTCCTTTGCCACCAAAGGATCCGTTCCCTTTAGGTGCTGGGTGGGGGACGTGGAAGTGGGGTGTTGCCCTTCCCAAGGAGGGAGCCTAGCTCCGGGAAGAAAATCCCGGTAGGGTTTGTCTTGGCCAAGGGAAGGCTTTGCTTGCAGACGCTGGGATGGGCTTTCACCTCTGTTTCTGTCCGCCCCTAAGCATTTTCCGGATCTTTCGAGGGAGTAACAGCGATGATTACGCTGACAGCATACTAAGTGTGAGGCAGCCTTTTTCCAGACTACGGAGGAGAAGAAAGGCAATTTGGAATTTTAATCCTTACAGAACAGAACGCAGAACAGAGAAGCTGTTGCACAGAGTGGAGCTGTGGCTTTGTAGCCAACAGCTCCCTGCTGCCTTGATTAGAGATGCTGTCCCACACCGGGACCGGATCGGCCAACCTCTGATGAAGGCGATGACCATCCACACTTCCCAGACCAGTCTGAGCAAATACCCTTTTCTTCCTCCCTCCACCACCCCAGGGAGGAGCGTGGGTTTTGAACCCAGAGGGGGACAAACACTAGATTTTATTATTTCAAAACATTTTTAAGACAGCACTAAGCCAGTGAGTGAACTGGAAAAGTGAAAATCCTTGCTATTTTATTCAGATTTTTTTTCTTTTAAAGCCACAAAGGGAGAGCAAACAGGAGATTACAATTCTCATGCCATTTTAAAAAGCTAAATACAAAACATTATGCATGCCTTCTTTAGGTCTGATCTTCCTTGCCTCTTTACCTGATGATTATTAATAATTAAAAAGAAAACCCTCTGTATTACGCATCTGCATCTTTCAGAGAAAATTTAAAAAGAACAGAACTGTTGGGGTTTTTTTGGTTTTGCACAGTCTTGGAGACAAACTCTCTTTTGGGTTTTTTTGTTTTTGTTTCCTTTTAAGTTAATGAGAACCTTAGCTTGGTATGGCCATTATCAAACACATCTGTACACCTTTAGCATTCTTAATGTTCTCTTACGGGGCTAATATAAGCATCTATATAATATATATTATAAATATCACATTTTAAACAGGAAATGGAAGGCATTTGATGCAGAATTTTTGCATGACATAGAAATAATTAAAGTTAGCTAGTGTTTGTTTGTTTGGTCTGAATGTTGGTAGAACCTTCATAGCTTTGTTACAATGAAACCTTGAACTGAAGATATTTAATAAAATAACGTTTAAACAGTGCAAAGTTTTGGGTGTCGTGTGTTTCTCTTAAGCCACGGGATGATGTGGAATTGGCACTTCTGAGGTAAGAATCAATCCGCAAAGCTTTTTTTTTTGTGTCAGTAAATCATGCGATTTTAAAATGTCGTGCTTAAAAAGGAAGAAAGGTAAGTGGTACCGTACCTAAAATGAAAAAATACAAGCGTTAATAAAAGCGAAGGGACAAGAGAACCCGTTAAAGCGAACTTTGTGGCATTTCTCTGGCAGACCATGCGATGATAACTAGCCTTGGTGTCCCCGGTCCGGCCGGCTTGGCTGGCCCCCCCCTCCCGTCGCAGCGGGGAGAGGGGGGCTTTGCCTTACCCCCAGAAGGGAGTTGGGCGTGCTTAATCCCCTTCCCTGCAGCAATTACCTAGCAAATAGGTGTCAGCTGCTGCTTACGAAGATGATTGCTTCTGCTGCCTGATGAAACAGGAGGAAAATCGTCCTCAGTGTTGAAAGGGAGAAGAGTTCTGCAGCCCACTTTGCTGGGATGGAAGATGATCTGTTTATGGCTGAGGGAGAATAGCTCCTGCTATTACGGTAGCAAAGAGAGGTTCTGCTATCATTTCTGACATCCAAGGCAGCGTCGGTCATCAGGTAAGGTCTCTGCTGAAGCAGTTAACCGTATCTTAATGATCGTTGACGAAATGTTGCGGTATGATCTGATACGTGCTAGGAAGGTGTTAGTGATGATTTCCGATGCTCTCAGTAGCTCTTCTAATCAGGACAAGGGTAATTCAAACACTCACTGAAAGCACAGTAGGCAGACTAATGCATTTAATGTCACAGATACTTCTGTTGCGTATCTGTGGGGCCTTTCAGAGGGTTCCTGTGTGTGTGTGATTCAAACACATCTACAAAAGGTGATGGTGTTCCCTTTAAGTCAGTCTTGGGCAGGGGCGCTGAAAAATGGGGTAGAATCTGCTGCAGAGAGGGTTCCTGTCTTATGTTTTCTTACGTTTTGGCTGACGGCAGGGATTAGGAATGGTACTTATCTGTGGTGTAACAGCTCCAGTGTTGAGCTATTGAGCAGCAATATTCCCAGAAACGTATTTTGCTATAGCTAGTTAAAATCTGATCATTCTCTTGGATGGCATTTTGCTGTCTTCTGACCTAAGATGCTGCCTGAGCATGCTTTTCCAAGGTCCGTCTCTCCCAGTACACGCTTGTACACGTGGGTTGGGTACTTGGTGGGAGACCCGCGATTGATGGTAGCTTTCGTTTGTGCCCAGATCAGGTTTCCATTTAGGATTGTTCTGCTCTCACTCGCTGGGCTAGCAGCACAAAGCCTGGCAGGATGCTCTTATGCCACAGTACATATGAGATGAGGGGAGAAGCGTGAGCAGAACTCGGCCTCGAGTGTCGATATCCTTGTCATTTTATGACAAAAGCCGTTACCTTTTACTTGTGTAACGGATAACATAGGTGAATGGACAGAGCGTTTGCCTAGCGATCAGGAGGTTTGTGATCTGGTTTTGCTGTGGCTCTGCGGGGTGTCTGCAGAGAAGCTGCTTGGGTGCCGCAGCGTTCCCGTTTGTCCACGCAGATAAGGAGACTGGCCTCTGCAGAAAGGGCTGGAAGAGGCCGATGGGTGGTGATGCAGGGCGGCCGGGCGGTATTGCTGCTGCACATCACAGATGGCATTTTTTCTTTTCCCCCTGAGAATTTGAAAAGGTTTGGGACTGCAGATTAATGCACCTGGAATGCTTGTTTGTTAGGGTTCGGTATAAATTTATTTTACAGTTGGGAAAGGTGGTCCTTGGGGGCATTTAAAGTGGTTTGAGTGGAGGGTTGGGAATTTTCCCATTGAGATCCTTAGTGCCTGAGAGCTCCCCACCTGCAGGACTGCCCTGCCTGCCAGTAAGGAACGGGAATTCACCTGTTGGTGTGTAGTATTATGAAGAATTTTTAGCAAGCAATTTCTTCTATGCTTAACAAGTATTAGAAAACAAAACCACATATGCTTGTGGTTTTTTAAGACAACCTGGCCACAGTGAAAGGCTGCAGATAATTAAGTCAATAAAAACCCCAGTCTGAAAGGTCCTTATGCTGCAGTGGGGTCCTCTGGAGCACAGGTGGGTGAGGGGAGAGGCAAAGGTGGTTTTCCCTCAGCTGTGACAATGTACACAATTTAACTCACCATAATTATCCACGCATGGACGGGCAAGCTGATGTTTATTCACAGAAAACTGTTTGGCTAATGCCTGCTGCCGCTGTATATTGGCAGAGCTGGGATTTGGCCAGCGCTTGCTGGGGTGAAATACTCTCTCCTGGTGGGTTGTTTCCCCTTCGTGTTTCTGCGGAGAAGCGTAGTGTCCGTACCAACAGCGGGCAGCCCGCAGCGGTGGCATCGGGGCTGTGCTGCGGGGGCCTTGTTTGCACTGGAGCATCCTGGAGGTTGTGTCAGTAGTTACGGCAGAGCTACTGCTGTACGGCTGTTCCTGTTCCAGAAAGCAATTATTTACTTTTTTGTTTCTTACTACATGTTTAGAAGTCCAAAATAAACTGGAAAAAATACTTATGCAAGAAGGACGTTCTACTCGTGTCGTTTCAAATTCATTGCTTTGGATTTATCATCTTTTTCTGGTATAAAAAAAGCCCAACCTTTGGGATAGATTGTCTTGAATGTTTTCAAGGACTGCAAACAAATTTCAGCCTTATTCCAAAATAGTATTGATGCTGAAATTGTTTCCATAAGTCAGCAGGTTTGAACACCTTCCGTTACAGTATCAGCAGAGATCTTCCATAGCTATTAGAAATACTTAATTGAGCTTCCACACAAACAGTAGCACTTTTAATCTTTTATACAGCGTTACACTTTGACCTTCCCCTTTGAAAGGAACGGGCTTCCCGACCCACTCAAACCGCAGTAGAAGCGGGCAAATAGAGATATTCGTTAAAACTCGGGTTTTTTACTGAATATCCCAGGAAGGGTTGTTGGTGTGTTTATGTAACCTTAGGAAGGAGCAGTCGCTTCAGAGAAAGGCGATGCTAACAGGGAGAAGACGTGCGAAGCGAGATGGGCGCAGAGCAATACGATAGCCTGGGAGGTGGGAAGGGAGCGATTACGCCGAGCGCTCGGGGCGGTTTGGAGTGCGAGGAGGCTGCTGTGGGGAAGAGAGCGGAGGCATAGGGCGGAGAGAAAGCTGGCGTGCCAAGGAGATGAGGAACCTACATACGAGGCAGTTGGGAAGGACAAAGGTGACGGACTGAGGGTTGTGATGAGGTGAAATGAGAAGGGAGGCAGGTAGATTCTGCTCTGGTGTTTGAGGAGTTCGGAGAGATGGGGCGCGTTTTGGGGTGGGTTCTTCCATCGCAGGTTTAAATGGCGTTTTAAGCCAGTATTGTTGTACCTGTACAGCATGCTATAGTGTACAGTGTACACTGAGGGAGGGGAATCGCTGCCAGGAGCGTAACGGAGGTTGGACGGGGAAAGAGAGGGGAACCACCCAACCCATTTTTATACCAGAATACCAAACTGAGCTTTGAAACGGCAAGTCCAGTGATACTGGACCCTAAATGCCAGAAGCTGGTGTCGCAGGGTGCTGAACGGCCGGCAGTTCCCTTGGCTGGCTCAGATTTGCTCAGCTGTTGGACTGGATGACCTCGGAGGCTTTCTCCAACCTGCGATTTAACGATTCCAAGGCCGGGGGCAGGTGGGCTAGGCAGCTTGGGCTCGGTGCCTCACCCGACGCAGGTCTGGGGTCAGTCCAAGAGCCCAGCACTCTGCTGGGTGTTGGGGCAGCCTGGCTCCGAACCAGACCGCGGTGCCACTGCTCGCAGCTCATCTACTTCACCTCGGTTATTGGAGTCACCTGTTAACTCGGGCTTAACCCGCTCCTGACCAGCTGCCGATGAAAAGCCCTGTCTCGGCGTGCCCAAAAGCAGCGGATTTCCAGATTTTTCCACCCTCAGCAGAGGAAAATTTACCTCAGGTGCTGCTTTTCTGAGGGTTCCCTGGGGGCGATGCCCCAGGCCGGGGGGTGGGAACTGAGCAGCGCTGCCTGGCCCCACGCTCCCGTGGGTCCTCGCTGCCCCCGGCCCCCTCCGCCCCGCCCCGAG
>Ga0065711_1045615_pt1 | contig 13358 bp, 10 predicted proteins | sample Hoacrofraction12_FD_59098 | JGI IMG/M metagenome (GOLD analysis project Ga0065711, IMG submission 59098) | Hoatzin crop microbial communities from Cojedes, Venezuela - Epithelial fraction 12 v2 (version 2) | ecosystem: Host-associated > Birds > Digestive system > Esophagus > Crop | place...
ACCCGCCTGGACGCGGTCCTGTGCAGCCTGCTGTAGGTGACCCTGCTTTGGCAGGAGGGTTGGACTAGATGACCCACAGAGGTCCCTTCCAACCCCTACTATTCTGTGATTCTGTGATTATTCCTACCTCATGTAGGAATTCCTAGTGTCTTCTCTGTCTTTTTCAATCAGCATTTTCGTATAGCTCTGCTAAACCACATATTTTTCCATTATACCAAGACAGTATGCATTAGTCCAAGCCTGAATCACAGATTAATATTCCATAAAATGTAGAACAACAGCCCCTGTGATGTTTCTGTAAAAACTGAGTGTAGGTAGAAGGGGCTAGGTAGGTAGGTAGGTAGGTACTTATGTAGATGGACAGAGAGACAGATAGCAAGCACAGATTTAAAGAGATATACCTGTATCTCACTACATATCTCCTTTCCACCACTGCACTGGAAGGGACAATTTAAGAGGTGGTAAATCCAGATATCTTATGAAATAGCTATTTTTTTCTCACCATGCTAACCAGATAAGCTTCCTAATGTCCTACAAGGCAGAAAGAACACTGTCTATACCCAAAGGTCTTTCAGGGAGTATGTAACATCAAGTTCATGAATTCCTCATCATTTAATGTCACTCTTCAGCACTGCTGTTAAAGGTCCAATGTAAGGCCCAGATGAGATCAGGGACTGTCTTACTGGACATGTGCTGCAAATACAACACAGCAGAGAAGAAACAGTCTAGGCGGTTTCTGGAGTGTGTGGAAGATCACTTCCTGATGTAGCTGGTAAGTGAGCCTACCAGGGGAGGTGCCTTGTTAGACCTGCTGTTTACTAACAGAGAAGGATTGGTGGGAGATGTGGTGGTCAGAGGCCATTTTGGGCTTAGCGACCATGAAATGATAGAGTTCTTGGTTCGTGGTGAAGTAAAGAGGGGGGCCAGCAGAACCGCCACCATGGACTTTCGGAGGGCAGACTTTGGCCTGTTCAGGATGCTGGTTCAGAGGGTCCCCTGTGGGAGAGTCCTGAAGGGTAAAGGGGTCCAGGAAGGATGGACATTCTTCAAGGAGGAAGTCTAAGAGGCACAAGAGCAGGCTGTCCCCCTTTGCTGCAAGATGAACCGACTGGGAAGATGACCAGCCTGGCTGAAGAGGGAGTTATTGCTGGGACTCAGGAAAAAAAGGAGGGTCTACCACTTATCGAAAAAAAGGCAGGTGACTAAAGAGGAGTGCAAGGGTCTTGTTGGGTCATGCAGAGAGGAAATTAAAAAGGCAAAAGCCCAGCTAGAACTCAGACTGGCCACTGTTGTAAGGGACAACAAAAAAATGTTTATACAAATGCATCAGCAACAAAAAGGGCCAAGGAGAATCTTCATCCCTTATTGGATGTGGGGGAGAATATTGCCAACAGAAATGAGGAAAAGGCTGAGGTACTCCATGCCTACCTTGCCTCAGTCTTTGACAGTCAGACTGATTATCCCCAGGGTAGTGAGCCCCCAGTGCTGGAGGATAGGGAAGGAGAGCAGAATAAACCTCCCATAATCCAGGAGGAAGCAGTTAACAACCTGCTATGCCACCTGGACACTTACAAATCTGTGGGGCCAGATGGGATTCACCCAAGAGTGCTGAGGTAACTGGCGGAGGAGCTGGCCAAGCCACTCTCCATCATCTATCAGCAGTCCTGGTCCAGATGACTGGAGGGTTGCCTGTGTAACACCCATTTACAAGAAGGGTCAGAAGGAGGATCCAGGGAACTACAGGCCTGTCAGCCTGACCTTGGTGGCAGGCAAGATTATGGAGCAATTCATCCTGAGTGCGCTCACGGGGCATGTGATGGACAACCAGGGAATCAGGTCCAGCCAGCACGGGTTCATGAAATGCAGGTCCTGCTTGACCAATCTGATCTCCTTCTATGACCAGGTGACCGGCCTAGTGGATGAGGGAAAGGCCGTGGTTGTTGTCTACCTGGACTTTAGTAAGGCCTTTGACATTGTTCCCCAGAGCATCCTCCTGGAGAAACTAGCTGCCCGTGGTTTGGATGGGTGTACTCTTCACTGGATAAAGAACTGGCTGAATGGCCAAGCCCAGAGAGTGGTGGTGAATGGAGTTAAATCCAGCTGGTGGCCGGTCACGAGTGGTTGGCTCAGTTTCGGCTCTTGTCTTGTTTAACAGCTTTATTGACAATCTGGATGAGGGGATTGAGTGCTCCCACAGTAAGTTTGTAGATGACACCAAGCTGGGTGGGAGTGTCAATCTGCTTGAGGATAGGAAGGCTCTGCAGAGGGATATGGACAGTCTGGATCAATGGGCTGAGGCCAAGTCCATGAGTTTCAACAAGGCCAAATGCTGAGTTCTGCACTTTGGTCACAACAACCCCATGCAACACTACAAGCTTGGGGAGGAGTGGCTGGAAAGCTGCCAGGCAGAAAAGGACCTTGGGGTGTTGGTGGACAGCTGGCTGAACATGAGCCAGCAGTGTGCCCAGGTGGCCAAGAAGGCCAACGGCATCCTTGTATCAGGAATAGCTTGACCAGCAGAAGTAGGGTGGTGATGGTGCCCCTGTACCTGACACTGGTGAGGCCGCACCTGCAGTACTGTGTTCAGTTTTGGGCCCCTCACGACAAGTAGGACATTGAGTTGCTGGAGTGTGTCCAGAGAAGGGCAACAAGGCTGGTGAGGGTTCTGGAGAACAAGTCTTATGAGGAGTGGCTGAGGGAGCTGGGGCTGGTTAGTCTAGAGAAGAGGAGGTTAAGGGGGGATTTTCTTCTTGCTCTCTACAAGTACCTGAAAGGAGGTTGTAGTGAGGCAGGTGTTGGTCTCTTCTGTCAAGTAACTAGTAATAGGACGAGAGGCAATGGCCTCAGGTTGCGTCAGGGGAGGTTTAGATTAGATGTTAGGAACAATTTCATTACTGAATGAGTGGTCAGACATTGGAATAGGCTGAACAGGGAGGTGGTGGAGTCCTCATCCCTGGAGGTAATCAAAAAATGTGTAGATGTGGGACTTCAGGATATGGTTTAATAGGCATGGTGGTGTTGGGTGGATGGTTGGACTTGATGATCTTAGAGGTCTTCTCCAACCTAGGATTCTATGATTCTATAAACCTGTGAAAGCAACTGAGGACTGAAGATCAGATCAACAGCTTGATGAAGAAAGCTTACGGAATACTCCTCCCTCAGAAATTTAATATATTAACAAAAGTGGAAAGATTATGTGTGGACACTAAAAGTTGTGCATGTCATAGAATACGTCAAAAGTGGACTAGCCTTAGTGTGTTCCCTTTGTTAAGGTTTGAGTTACTGATCACTAATGTGGAATTGGGAAATTATATTTTTCATAAATCATACTCTTTTATTAAAATCCAGGCTACACAAAATACTAGAAATAGTTCTATTTTTTAAAGTAGGTTAACAGAGTGGCTGATTATAACACCTTTTCATCTCTAGTTCTTATTTCTATGATACATGTATACCACAGATCAAATACTGCTTTATGAAATTACTTATGTATACAAGAACAAAATGTTAAAAAGAATGCAGAGATGCTAGTTTGAAAGAATAGCCCTTTATTTATATTTTCTGTATTATTTCATCATTCTTCTGTATTATTTCTATGTATTATGAACATCACATTTCGTTCCAAGGCTAATGCACAGACAATGAACAAATTTCACCAGGTTAAATTGCATTTTCAGTGTCATTGCTTAGTATTGCTGGAAACTTGTCTTGACTTGAAATAAGACTTCAAGAATGTCTGACATTCCACTAGGAAAGCTATTTTAAATTAATTAAATAAATGCTATCTGCTTTTTGTAATTCTCAGAAAATGGGAATTTTGAAAATAAAAGTTTTTGCAAAATTTTTAGTCACAATATTTGTATTTGTGGAATTTTTCTAACCTATTCTTTACAACATTTCAACTCTAATTCCATTCCAAACTTTTCACTCATTTTGGATTATAACTGGACTTTCTGCAGATTGACAAAATGGGTCAGGCATTTTCCGCAGCCTGAAGATGCTCTAGTTCAGTGCATTGACACTGGTCAATATGAATCAGAAATGTGCTTAGAAGATTTTCCCATCTTTCCAAGTTTTTTCTCTCCCTTGTTTTCCTATAACCCTAGTGAATTCTAACACTAAATCTAATTGATTAATAACATTCCTTTCTGATTACCAGGTTGAAAGTTTGCCCTTAAGAATTTTGCAATTATTTTCTGCTTTCCTTCCCCCCAACCAGGTGCACTGAAATACATGCTTTGCAAGAAAAAAATAGGTCAGTTTTCACCTCATTAATTTTTAAATAATTTTCAACATTGTATGTATTGAGAAGATGGGAAAAATGTGCTATATATCAAATTAGTCAGTAGATGCTAAATCTTGCCCCCTCGCCCCCAGCCCATATGCTAGCTTGCTGTGCAGATTGTGATTAAATAAAGGAGTCCCACTGTAAATAGGCAAAGCTGTGAGTTTAGTTTTGTTGAATCATCACATCCCTTGTGCTCGTTCTGATTTTTCATACATATCTTCTGCCTTCCTCTCTATTAAATGATGAATCTCCTGAAGGCAAACTTCTTGTGAGGGTGTATGGCTAAATTACTATTCTCTATGAGCTGTTCTAATAGCACAAGTTTGTGGACAGCGAGACTTCTTTCTTCCCCTTCATAATTATGTATTGAAGCTTGTCAGGGAATTAGCCAATTACTCCACATGTTGTCATCTTTCCTTTTCTTTTGAAGACTTTCTTGATACCAGGTTTAACAATTTTTTCCTTAACTGATGTGCAGTGTGCATTTTCAGTTCAGGTACTAAAATTTTAAGAGCTCATTAGAAACTTTTTCTTAACACAGTGAATTTGTATCTTGCCATTCACTTATACAAAGTACATGTGGCCACTGACAATCCTGTGGTAGAATAATTATTCCACATTTAACAACTCATATAACCTTGAATTCAACAATTCAAGGTAAGGCTATTTTTATACAATTCAGTATTTTGCCAGAGTTAGCACATTAGGTAAGATTACTCTGCTTAAAGAATCTACAGAATACCACAGGCCAGCCAAAATGTACTAGAGAGAGAGAAAATATTTTAAATGGGATGAGTGAAATGGTCTGTCCACTCTTGTATTCTATTATGACAGGTATTTCAGAGCTAGTCTTAGAAACCCTGAAAAGAAATTTTACTCTATTTTCCTCCCCCGAGAAACCTTAGCTGGTAGCTTTAGTAATTCATTAATGTTACTTTTCATTTGTGTGACATATGATTATTTTTTAAGCAGTTCTCACCACCGAAACCGGCAGAACTTTTTCCTTAAAAATTTACAACATGATCTGGTTCAATTACAGATGTATACTCCAGTTTTTAGCATGACTTCCAAATAACTCTATTGCCAAAAAAATCTGCAACAAGCTGAAATAATTATATTTGTAATTGAAAAGAAACCCAAGTTCAGTGATAATCCTGCCTAATATGTTCAATAGGACATTTCATGGAAAATTTGACCATGGAGGACATGACTGGTCACTACCTGGATAAAATTACTGTCTCAGAAAAAAAATACATTCATCTTCAAAATATTTTGACATGTTTGTAAGATAATACAGGACAAGATTCTGGGCCATTAGTGTTACGGTGAAACCTCCCACACATTAAAGTTTCTCGCACTCCACCCATTCTGACTGCTGCATTTTAAAGACTTAAGCTGATCTCTCAATTAATTTAATTTTCATCTATCAAATAGCAAAAACCAAGAGAAAAGCTTAGCTTTTTCCATGAGGATGTGATCTTAGAGTCTTTTCTGTGGTTTCCACACAGGTTCATATTCAGTTATTCTGCTGAACATATAAGACAAATACACCTTTGCAGAGGAAATTTTTTAAAGTGCTTTAGAGGAAGGAACATGGCATGATACATGCAAGAAAGAGTTTGAGGAACAGGCAGAAATAGAAGGACCTTGGAACTGCAGAGAAGAACAGTAAGTGAAATGGCAGCATAAAAATTATTTTAATTAATAGAAAGATTTAATGCTGTTCTCCAGAATGCTCATTGCAAGGAAACTTTCCTCGTGAGCATGTTCTTGTGAAATACAGGATGTGGGTGTAAACAGCTCCTCAGTATCAGCAGGACTGCGAATGGCAAGGCAAAAAAATACCGTTAGGAAGCATATTGCCTCCCCATAGCTGACCTCAGGGTTTTCTGTGTCCCCAGGGTCTGCAGCTGCCAGGCGCATCTGCAGAGGACTCCATCTGCAGACATCTGCACAGCAGCCTCCTGTGCCTGGCTCCCAGGCGTTCTGCACACAGGAGGGAAACAAATTCCACGCACCACCTCATCTCGCATTGAGTACCTCCTCTGACATCTGTCTCACACCTCCACTGGTTTTCTCCTCTTTATTTCAGTCACAGGATTTCATTGCTTAATGCAAGAAGATCAGGGACTAGTACCTTCTCTGGAGTCACTGCACAGAACTTCTCTTCTCCGTCATGTCAGGCCCATGGGGACGCAGCCTACAGAGTGGTATAAATGTGATGAGGAGTTTGCCACATAATGAAAGTATTAATGAAGCTCTTGGACTTAAAGATCCTCTTTCTCTTGGACAGAAATGTACACCTCTTTAAAATCAAATATTAGAAAGGAAAATAGAAAAGTGCAAGTGTATGGGATTTGGAGAATATGGCAATAGTTTCAAGAATTGCATGAAGGTTACTGGGCCTTTTTAAAACTATTTAATGTCTCACTTCCCTTTCAGTTTCATCTGTATTGGTGTTTACTAATAGCCAACAGTTTTCTGTCATAAACATCACTGGCTTCCATGACTTTGAGCTTTGATAGCAAAGCTTATATTAGCCACAGGGCTTTTTGCCCTGATGTTTTAGAGAAGCCAAAGCAAGCACAGGGCTGGTCTGATTCAAAAGTGAGGTCATCTGAACTTCAGTCCCTGTTGTCTCTAAAATAAGGAGAGATAAAATGGAAAGTATGAAAAGTCAGGGTCTGTTCAAATGTAAGTTAAACTCCAGTTACTTATAGAATCATACAATCATAGAATTGTTTAGGTTGGAGGAGACCTTCAAGATAATCGAGTTCAACCATTAACCTAACACTGTCAATTCCACCACTAAACCATGTCCCTAAACTCCTCATCTATACGTCTTTCAAATACCTCCAGGGATGGTGCCCTGCGCAGCCTGTTACAAAGTTCAAAGAAACAGTAGACTTCAGGTATTCTTTCCCTTACAGTCATGAGTGAGCAAATTAAATTTTACCCATTTTTCCTTTCTTGATAATGTCACGCCAATAAATGCCTACATAAAGTAACTACAATAAGGAAAATCTTTAACTGCTGTTCTCCATGGCTACAAATACACAACATATGCAAGTGAGTAGCTTTCATTAAAGAGTTTAAACTTTGAAAGTCCAGTGATGCCATGAACTTGGTGATATAAATTAAGTCAGTGAATAAAGTCAGTGAAGTTGAAAAGCCAAATCTTTATCTTATATAAAGCAGCAGAGCTCTACAAAAAGTCATCCAAGCTCCTTCAAATTACACCATCCAAATAGCAGGCTAACTCAGCAGAACTGTGTGGCATCACTTTTCCCAGTCTACTTGCAATTCATACTTTAACTTAGAGATGTGAGAGTGTCTATACATGTTAGCTGCTGAATTGCTTGTCAGCTCAGTTTATTGATGTCTTGACTTGAACATGACATTAAGTAGTTAAGATTTTTTCTTGCTAATCGTATCTTAAAATGACCAGAAATTCCCGTAGTGTCTCAGAGCTTCCTTGTTCCTGTTAGTAAGGGGTTACTGAAAGAAGAATTGTCTGTGTACCCTGGCCTTTGAGGAAGCCAGGTCAGTTTTTCAATGCAGACACCATGCGAGGCTACATGGACTGATGAGGATCCTTGGGCCTCAGTTCCCACATCTGTAAAGCACTATTCTACATAAATACATGAGCTTTCTACATTCAAGATGGTGACATATTCAAATACTCCACTTATGGAAGCCATATACACACCATTTTTGTATTTTCCAAACCCTGATTTTCCTTCTTTAAAGTATGATATAATTTTATTTTTTATTTCTATTATTTAACTGATGCAGAAGGTAATCTCACTGATCTAAGTGCATCTACTAATGCAATCTATCAAACTGTAGAGATTACACTGCAGGGGCTGTTTTCAGAATTGCACTGGATCAATAACACAAGATTGTTTAAGCACATTTCCCTTCTTCCCACCTGAAGCAAATGGTTTGATTGTCTCTTCACAGAGATTATGACACAAGGTGCTGACTATGGTTTTAATTTTATTTGATTGATGGATTTAGATTTCAGCTACACGCTATCTATCTATGCTTATCCACCCACAGTTCAGTTGCCACATTGATATGCCTTTTTTTGCGTGTGTGTGTCTCATCTGAAGAGTGGAAATGATATAGTGAAATAATAACTCTCCAGTTTAATATTCTGTTGAGCATCCTCAACTGCAGTTCAGCAAATGCAAAGCTGAGAAGTTTGCTCATTACATCTCTGGGAGCTGTTATCTTATTGGCCTTGGAATATGCTAGGAGAAAATAGAAGCCTCAGAAACCAAATGAAGAACATAAAAAGTAAAAGCCTAAAAGCTCAGTTACTGAGCTGAAAGAAGTTACTTACACATGACAGAAGCAAGAAAAATAAGCAATTTTCCCCAGGGCACCTGATTTGTGAGGCTCTCATTACATTGTAAGAGCTGTAGTGTGGAGCTGCTAGTATTTTTCTTCTATCTTAAGCCAGGAAGAATCATTCTGAGAGTGTATGCATTATGGGTCATAGCCACGCTCCCTACAAATGAAATAAATTTCCTCACAGAAAAAAAATGAGGGAAAGAATCTTGTAGGATGTTACACTATGTTACTGTGTGATAAGATATTATTAATTTATCCACAATGTTTTTATTGTACAATGCAATCAATGTAGCTGCAAAGACAATACTGGTTTCGCAAAGAGAGCTTCTTTTCCCACCAACGTGGACAGAAACGCAAGCTATACAGTAAGAAGATTTGTGACATGCGCCAGTTTGGCTAGCAATATAATCTACCTGGATGGACTTTGGATGATAGGATATAGGCAGCTGTATTTGAAAGTGCCCAGTCTCACAGTTTTGGTAGACAGATGACCTCTTGTCATCCAGCCTTATATTAATTACCAAGTAGAACTAAGCAATACTTTATATTTCCACATTCAGAGGTAACCAAAGAAGCTTAAAGCCACAATAAAATTTTATGTTCTGCAGCCATTTTATATCTAAAAAACAGGGGGCAGCAACAAAGGACCATCAATTTGCTGAAATGCAAGTGCTACCCATGCATCCGTACATTCAGATAATGTCCACATGAAGATGTGGACATGTGTTAATGCAGAGAGTTTTGTCCATTTTGGCATCATAAACTAATACACGGCTCTTTTATTCAAATAATATCTTGAATTTCTGTATTTTAAACTTCTTTTTTCTTTAACTAATCATCATAGAACATCAAAAAGTATTTTAATTCTCTGTTACATACACACGAATTATTGCTATTTTCTCCCTGTTCATTTGAGATCTAATAGCCTGTCTGCCTAAGCTGTGAAATGAAACCCTAGGTCTCCAATTAAGAGTCAATCACATAAATCTTGAGATAGAGAACAAGCACAAACATTTGCTCACGATTTCATTTTTACATTATGCCTTTAATTGTGATGACCTTTCTCCATGCACTGCTTTAGTATTGAAATCATGGACTGGAATGAATGGTTTTTATCTTTACATTAGGTTGGTGTAAGACTGCCATTTGAGTTGCTCTTTATGATAAATACCAAAAGCCAAATTCTGATCTCTTATACAGTGGTGTAAATTTAAGGTCTCTCTCTCTTGAATATCATGTGGTATTAAACTACTAATTAGTTCTGTCTGAATCACTGAGTCTCTCTTTAAAACACGTATACAGTGTGGATAACAGAAAGAAGAGCAGGTTTTAATAAAACATAAGTTCTATATAGGAAATATTGCTTTAATACTGAATTACCTATTAATCAGAAACAGTAATTAAAAGATATTATTAAAATTACAATATAATGAAAAAAATTATGGAAGATTGATGCTGTTACAGGATCACGTTCATGAAATAAACATGGACCATCTGATGGGTCAAATAAACATGGATGAAATAAACATTCAAATAAACATTGCATGAAATAAACATGACCATGACCATGAAATAAACATGGACCATTGACACTGGAGAGAAAAGTGGTCCAAGTAAGCTGATTAATATTCAAATATCACCTCCTCCAAGCTCAAGAGCAGTCCATCCTAACGAGCAGAAAGCCAGGCAAAAATATCAGGAGTCTGTGTGGATGAATACAGAGCTCCTGGCAAAACTCAAACATGAAAAGAAAGTGTACAGAAGTATACAGTTCTGAGTTCCCCAGTGTTAGAGAGATGTAGAGCTACTGGAGCGAGGCCAGCAAAGAGTCACTAAGACAATTAGGGGACTGGACCACATCTCATATGAAGAAAGGCTGAGAGTGGGGACTACTCAGTCTGGAGAAGAGAAGACACAGGAAGAAACTCGCCAATGTGTATAAATATCTGAAGCGAGGGTGTAAAGAAGACAGACCCAAGTTCTGGACAAGTTGCCTCAAGGACAAAAGGCAATGAGCACAAACTGAAACACAGGAGGTTACATCTGAACATAATGAAACACTTTTTTACTGTGAGGGTGATTGAGCAATGATGCAGGATGCCCAAGGGTGTTGTGCAGTCTCCATCCACGAAAATACTCCAAAGCTGTCTGGACATGGTCCTAGGCAGCCTGCTTTAGATAACTCTGCTTGAGCAGGTGGGTTGGACCAGACGACCTCCAGAGTTTCCTGCCAACCTTAACAATTCTGCAATTCTGTAATTTCAGTAGAGGATCTAGCCACTTCAATATAAAACTTAGCAAAAATTCTATTATGAAATGTGAATAACAAGTATTTATCCAACACTGTGATTGGAAACCATTGAGCAAGTTGTTCCATTAAAGACTTTACCCAACCTCACTCTACATCTAGCTTCTAAAGTCACATTTTCTTTTGAAAACCTGTGTAAAAGGTCAGGGTTTTAGGGTTTTGCTTGTTTGCTTGCTTGCTTGTTTCTGTCAGCATGACAACAATTGGTCTGAAGAACTTCTACACTCACTCAGTCGAGCTTAAATTAGGGAGCCAAGGCTACAGAATTAAGAGACACAGCCTATGTAGAGCTTGTGCAGAGCTGAACCCATAACACACTAATTGGTGTGTTACCATTACAGCAAATGGAATGTGAAATTCTGCTTCCAACGTTAAGGTTTTTATGCTCTCTTTTTTAAAAGACTGTATTTCTTGGGTTAAGATTTGAGGTATCGCAAACATTCTAAAGTTAGTGTAAAAAGAATTCTTGGTATTTCAAAACAGAATAGCTTTTCTCCACACAGCACCATACAGACTGTCACATGACATGATGAAAACCACAGTAACAGTTTGTAGTAATAGTGTAAATGAAAAGCTTGTCCATGGAAATAAATTGTGATTCTTAGAATGTGAGGTACAAAGCATACAGCAGAATAAATTCACCTTGAGCTGTAGAGTTGTGAATCTGTGTCCCAAAAGCATAGCATAAAGAAGAAAAAAAAAATTGAATTGAACAACTGAAAGAGGATACATCTTCAGTGGTCATTAGCCTCAACGCATCTTGGAAGGAACAGGATATTTGAAAGTTAAAGTATTGTTTTTACTAATATTCTCGGTAAAAGAAAGGCAGCAGAATCCTTTTATAATATTTAGTTGGCAGAAAACAGATGTGTTCAAAGGAAGTAAAGCATGATTTGATTAGAGAGTTTTTAATTGAGCTAATGTAACACTCAAAAAACAGAAAGTACTTGTGAATTCTACACATTCAAGAAGTAAAAACGAGGAATTCTAAAAGACAGAGGTCAGAAATAGCTTTTGCATCTGACATTCAATAATTCTTATGTTTATTATCATTAGGTCAGATCAGAAGTCTCTGTCAGCATTTCAGACAGCAGCCAGGAGAGTGGACATGGAATATTTTCATGAAGTCATCTTTCCTGTAAAATATCTTCTCTCTTCCAAGTGATACATGTTTAGGGGACTCCAGAATGAAATTGTATCTGAACCATTGTTTTTCTTGTACTTATGTATTTATCTAATTCCTTCTTGAAGACATATTTAGTTCTGGTCTCTGTAATATTTGGTTTCTATGGGTGTGTTCTAATTGCTAAATAAAAAAGGGTCAGAAAGTGACACCTGAAGTTAAGTGTCATGGTTTGTCTTACATCCTCGTAGTCTCATGAGTAGCTTCATTACATCCCTACTACATAACACTTGGCCTTACGGACCCCAATGATCCTCCATGAAACTAAGACTACTCTTCTTGTGCTAGCTTGGTTCAAAATGTCTAATGTAAAGTTTGGGCTGTGCAATACTAAAGAAGCTCAGTACAGTAGTACTCTGCAACACCAAACGGAGGGTATTCATGGCTTCAGATGTGGTGTGACAAGAACAGTAGGCAAAAAGTTTTGAAACACAAATCCCTGCTGGGATAGCAGGGAGTAAATTATATCATAATATTAAAATAATAATAATAATTATTATTATTGTTAATAACAATGATAAATTATATAAGAATACTCTAACATAGAGAAAATTCCCTAACCTTCTACTCCACAACCTTCATAAAATCAACAAAACTAGCCTTTCCCACTCAGTATTTTCTAAGCTCTAAAGGTTCAGCTACTTAATATATGGTCAGTACTGGGCCCAGTCTTGTTCAACTTATGCATCAATGACCTGGATGAAGAGTTAGAATGTACCATCAGCAAGTTTGCTGATGACACCAAACTGGGAGGTGTGGTAGATACACCGGAAGGCTGTGCTGCCATTCAGCATGACCTGGATAGGCTGGAAAGTTGGGCAGAGAGGAACCTGATGAGGTTCAACAAGCTCAAGTGCAGGGTCCTGAACCTGGGCAGGAACAACCACATGCATCAGTACAGGCTTGGGGTGGACCTGCTGGAGTGCAGCTCTGTGGAGAGGGACCTGGGTGTGCTGGTGGACGACAGGTTAACCATGAGCCAGCAGTGTGCCCTGGCTACCAAGAAGGCCAATGGGATCCTGGGGTACATCAAGAGGAGTGTGACCAGCAGGTAGAGGGAGGTTCTTCTTCCCCTCTACACTGCCCTGGTGAGGCCTCATCTGGAGTATGCTGTCCAGTTCTGGGCTCCCCAGTTCAAGAAAGATGAAGAGCTACTGGAGAGAGTCCAGCGGAGGGCTATGAGGATGGTGAGGGGACTGGAGCATCTCTCCTATGAGGAA
>Ga0065711_1045616_pt1 | contig 13357 bp, 11 predicted proteins | sample Hoacrofraction12_FD_59098 | JGI IMG/M metagenome (GOLD analysis project Ga0065711, IMG submission 59098) | Hoatzin crop microbial communities from Cojedes, Venezuela - Epithelial fraction 12 v2 (version 2) | ecosystem: Host-associated > Birds > Digestive system > Esophagus > Crop | place...
GCCTGTTCCAGGGCTCCGTCACCCTCAGAGGGAAGAAGTTCTTCCTCATGTTCAGATGGAACTTCCTGTGCCTCAGCTTGTGCCCATTGCCCCTTGTCCTGTCACTGGGCACCACTGAACCTGACATCTTCAAGGATCAGGTACCATAACTTTTATTTCCTTTCCAACGTTGCTACTTGTGCATCTAGACATTAATTTACCTATTTCACAACCGCCTTTCACTGTGCATCATCCCCCAGGTTTTCACAGTCTGTGACTTCTGAGGATGTTTGCTGCAATTTGACTCTCCAGCTAACGAGCAAGACGTGGTGTTGTTCTCTGATCAGTCATTCTTCTGCCCTCTTTTGTTCCTCCTTTGATTAATGTGTTCTCTTTGATGCTGCTCACGCTCCGGGACATGTTGCAAGCACCTTCATCTTCCCACCTCCCGCTGCAGTCACTGAAGGTTGTCAGACATTTCCACTGGCCCAATTACCCTGCAGAAAAGGACCTGATTCTGCCTCACAGCTTTCATGTTGAAGTGCTTGAACATAATGAGCTCGATAGTGATTAGTGTGGATCCAAGCACTCATTGTGAAGAACCATGGAGGTTATTTATATAAAAAGTACTCATTTCATTAGACTGGAACCAGAAGATGGCTGGAATAGAGCTCCTGGGTCACCATACTCCGTTGCTGTCTGCCACAAGGAGCCATGTAATGAGGTTGTGCTAAACCAACCAAGGCACATCTCACAGCTAGTTTCATCCTCTAGATCCGTTTTTCCCATCAGAAGGACGTTGTCACCTTCTAATGGTTAAAGACATTTTTCTCATTTCCAGTCTAAACACAATCATGGGCTGTTTATGTCCATTTATTCTTACTCCTGTGTTCTGTTTTAGTTTAAATAGTTCAGTCCTATCTGCTTTTCTAACCCAGGAATCTATTTTTAAAAGAGCAGTCACAACCTGTATATACATTGCTGAGCTGTAGTGTACCTTTTGGCTGGTATATACTGGACCTCTAAGGTTGTGACACGCAAACATTCATCTGCCTAATTTTTATTCAAACCTGTAGACTTGTTAAAAATAAAGCAACTACTCAGAAATAAATGAAGCATAACTTTGCAGGAAAACTGGCCATGTAATTAACTGTATCTATGTGTTGTCTGTGTCTAAAAAGTCTGTGCTGCTTTTCATAAGGATTGTAATATGTATTTTCTCTCAATAGAAACAAATATCCTTTAATTTGTCTTCTTTCATTATGAAATTACAGAGCTCTATGACAAATTAACACCATTACTTAGGTTTAAGATATTAAAAGCATAGCTAAAGCTGTAGTGCTGGCTCAACAAACTTCTGTTAAGAGGAATATGAAAGGAAAACCAAACCCCTTCATCCAGCAAAACCCTTCATCCAGCAAGGTGTAGAAGAGGGCAACAGCTACGCAACCCGAATGATTCTAATCAGGATGCAGCTCTTCATCATTTCTGATTGCTATATATGGATTTTCCATGCAATTTAATAACAAAAAGCTAAGAACACTACAGCCAAGTTAGCGCCACATCATCCATTAAATGAGAGCATACAGCATTTTTAACTGCACACAGGTTAGCGTGTAGCTAACAAAAATGCATTTCTTGAGTGATAGGGCAACCAACACCTCCCACCAGCTTCACCTACACAGTACCTGGGCACAAAACTAAATTGTTCTGCCACGTGCCAAAGAACTTTTGATATAGAAATACCTATTTCAGACAAAACTGCTTTGCTTTTTTTACCAACAAAAATTCCTCACTCTGAGTGCACAAAGCACAGACTCTGCCCGGAGTAACTGGCAGTGTTAATCACACGTGGTGCAGCGTGGTGGCTCCTCCTCCCATCAACTGACCCAGTGCTCTCAGAGGAGAAAATTACTCTCTCTTGTGCAACTGTGCTGAGCTCTTTCCTCTTTTAACCCGTAAGCGGGGAAGCACAAAGTGAGCTTCAGCAGCTCCTTCCATGTCAGCCCATCTGACTTCTCTCTGTGTCTCTGTATATACGTATATACACACACATACGCAGGGCTAGGCAGCCAGCTCGCAGGTAGGCACCTCGACTCAGGTGTCAGCCCTGTGAAGCTGTGTCCAACACTACAGGAACAGCCCAGTTGAACAGTATTTGAAGTCCCATGCTCAGAGACTACTGTGGGAATCACACTCCTTTTTTTTGTCCCAGATCAGAGAACTTGTGAGTTTTCACTTCTCCAGCTGCGTACGTCAGCTTTGGGCCAACCTTTGCTGCACTTCTGCCCAGCGCTTTCAGCAGTGCACCTGCAACTACCAAATCAGTCCCAGGTTCTCCATTTGCTAGCAAACTCTTGTGTTTCTAGCTCATAGAGTATTTTGTGTATACCCCAAAACCTTTTTTTCTTATCTTTAAGCAGTTTTTGTTAACAGTGACCTGCCTTAAGAGAAGGCAGTGAGCATTTCCAGAGGATGATTCAGCCAACCAGCCTACCAGCTCTCCTAAAACAGATGAATCTCTCTCCAGAGGTGCCCATTCTTCTCCACTGATGACAAAGAAAGCCTAAAGCAACTACTTCAGACCTGGATTATCTGATTTCTGAACATCCTAAAAAGGGGAGGTGATTCCCACCCAAATGGATCTACAACTGCAGACCGTTTTTGAAGTTTTCTAATCTAGAAGGGGTAGATGGATGGGATTAGCTTCACCTGGCTTAAACTGTAAAATCCATCCCACATTAACAGATGTGCCTGCTTTCAGGATGAGATGAATCACACCAAATTCCTGACTTGGGATGGGCTGATTCACCCTCAAAAGCTGTGTCTCTCTCACTTCACTGACACCAGCACTCAGATGACCAGTTTAGACAAGCCATAGCTGGTGGAAGAAGGCTGCTCCCTGCAGCCTCTGTACTCTGGGAGCCGTAGGGACAGAGCTGGGGCACCTACAGGCAGCTTTGGGTTATATTTCTTGTATTTAAAAGCCAGGATCTTTTAAATCCTTTGGGTATTTCCTCAGTCTGTTTTTACTGCTGCTGTGTTCAGGCAGACCGATCTGTCAGTGAGCGTGGCAGAGCGATGTTCCATGCAGAGGGATGCTCCATGCTGCATTTGCACAAGGCAGCAGCCAGCTCCAGAGAGAAATGCTTCCCTACAGCCTGGCATGACAGAAGAATGATCTTCCGTTGCCTGACCTTAAATCAAAATATCACATTTCAGTTAAATCATCCACAAACCTCTAAAGAAGCAAGTAGGAGACTCTAGCTGTTCTCTGGACTGCAATTAGCAGAAGGTGCGATTTATTTTAATAAACCTGAAGTCATCTGCTGCTGACAGATAGGGTGGAAGACAGCATCACCTTCAGTAGCGTGGCTGTGTCTCTGTCTCTCTCTCAAACACACACACACATGCATTCTGTCCTCTTTCTCCATTCTCCAGTTCTTTTCCTTGCATGACTGTATGGCACTTTACACGACTGTAAATCACAGAAGCGTGATTTCAGCTTCAGTTCAGAGACACTTCACGGTTTCTCAGCTTCAGAGCTGACTTTTTCTTTACAGCTCCATGGCTGCAGGGACTGTACCGGTTTTTCTGCTTTACTTTGGAACTTCATTAAAAGAAGTAGGGGTTGAAGCTTTGTAGCTCAGCTGCAAACAGATGACCTCCTCCAGAGAGAGCGTGTGGGCGAGCACCCTGCTTTGAGGAGCACTCTGCCAGCTGGGACCTGCATGCAGATGTCCCTCAGCCCACTGGAACCAAAAGAGGTCAGATGATTGGCAAAGAAGTTCTGCTATTCGACCCATTTAAATCTGAATAAACTAAAAATTGGTGATGACCATCAAATTATCACGGCGATCCCTGTCAGAGGTATGCACAGCAGGGCTGCGCCAGTTTGATGAAGCCAGTGCAACGTGCAATGCTGCACATTTGAGCAGATACTTCTTTCTGTTTAGCACTGAACCTTTGGCACGACATAGCTGGGTCCATACTTGTTTTAACAGAGTCAAAACCAGACCACTCTTGTAAAATTTAGAGTAAATGTCACGGGTCTCATTCTCTTCTGGCTGACTCCGGTAGATACAACACAGGCTTTACTCCCTTAACTTCAGTCACTCTTCTTCTAAAGCTGATGGGGAAGGGAGAAGGACTCACACACGCTCTGTTTCTTGTCTGGTTGAAGTTACGATTGCTAAAGTGAAATTGGTTTGTGCTTTGATTTCCCAGAACTCGTAAAAATGAAGCAGGCAGCTGAGATCGGCGTGATGAGATAGGCAAATCGTTCAGGAAAGGTGCTGAACATGAAGAATAATTTTGTATTATTACGATATTCGTTGCTCTCTGGAGAATCTGAGATGGAAACCTGAAGAAATCAGCCTGAATTCCTCTACACTGCTGCTCCATAGAGAGAGGAAAAATTCCTGTTGACCAGAAATAGGCATGAAGAAAACATTTTTTTATTAAGTGTCTGTACACTTGCTGCTTTTGGAAGTAGAAAACATTTTACCTTAAGCACTCATACGTGCAAAAAAGCCACGAGCAGAAAGCCAACATGGCATGTTCTAATGCAAAATGAAATGTGACCTTTTGAGGAACCTTAAGCTTCTGAAGAGTAAATGTTAAATCTATATATAATTCAAAGTATAATGGCTAAATTAGATGCTGGTTTCAAACCTGTCCTGGATAAAACCATCCTCACATTCAGGTTTGTTTTGCTTTATTTGTTGTTTGTGGTTAAAAAAAAAAAAAAAGAAAAAGGCTTTTGAAATCTTACTGTTATTAACCAAATTACTGCATGGGGAAACCTGCTGTCGGCAGCAGAGTGGCTGCCGTGCCCATGCCCGTGCCCGCCCGCAGCTCCAACAGCCCAAGTGCTCAAGGGCTCGGTCCAGGCAGGAGTGAGAGTCCCCAGAAGAGAGATGCTGCTGGACCCAGCTCTTGTCCTGGGACTGCCAGGGCAGAGTTCAGAGATGCCCGCGGGTCTTCAGGCCGTGAATCCAATGCAAGGTGAGATATTGCCAGGTGACATTCATCTCCTGGTCCTCACCACCGCTGCGAGTTAGCCATTTGCTGTAAAAGTAAGTTCTTTCAATAAAAAATTAAAATATTGGATATTGATGCTTGAAGATCCCATGGCTTTCCTTGATCCACAAATTATTATGCTGCAATGTTATCAGGGATGAAAACATTGAGTCAAACCCAGTTTTATCCTGTTAAAACTCCCACTCACTCTTATTTTGAAAATGAATTTACTGATTTTGAAAGGAATTCTTTTGAAAAGAGTTTCAAAAGAAAACACACAAGTATTGCCTTTGTATTAAGTCTACATGTTGATTTAAAGAACTTCTGATCCAACTGCCTATGGCAAGATACTAAGAACTGAAATAAATCTGGATATTGAGAGATCTCTTATTGATATATTAATAAAGACAGGTATTCCTTGGACTTCATGGTTCTCCCTGCCCTCAAATAAATAAACTCATGTGATCCTTTTCCCTTCACTCCTTCTTGAAAATAATTTCCTGAAAGGTTTCTTACTGTTTAAGAGCATGTTTAAGAGCAGTATTTAAACTCACAGTCACATACTTCTCAGTTCTCCTGTAACCACGCTGCAGATGAGAGCTGGGGGAAGAGCTTGCCCAGCGTGCAGATAGAACACAGGGAGATTGTCAAATGCAGGAAACGGCTACTGCGAACACCGCAGGGGTGAACAAATACTGGATGCCAGCATCAGCCAAACTATCTGTAAATGAAATGAGCAACTTGTCAGCCTCCTAATATTTGAAATATAAACATGAAGTCCACAAAATACTGCCATTTGAAATGCGTGAGCTGATCGTTTTGGCTCCTTTGACTCATCACCTGAATAGCAATGCTTATAGCACATCACATTTAAACCACAGTAGAAGCGTTATTTAGGGATCTATTTGCACAGCCAAACGTTGTGCTTTCAGTGTGGAAACAGTTTGGACAGAAACTCACTGGTGTCCAGCAAGGCTGGACTGGAAATGTATGAACTCCCTGCAAAGAAGCTTTAGTCCTAGCTCCTCATTACAAATTAATGTCTTCTGGGAGCCAAATCTTCACTGCAGCCACTGCCTCAGCCCAGTCCTCCTTCAAGTAACCATGGTGGGGAGACAGCAAGAATATAATGACTCTCTTGAGTTGTACAGACTGAGCCCAGAGCAAGGCCTGGAGCCCTTCCTCCATTTCCAGCCCACGTGTCAGCATGTTTTAATGCCTTCATCTGGTCCTGCGCTGCGCTGCATCAACACTAGGGCTCATTTTCCAAACCATCTCTGCCAACGCCTGTTTCCTTACCGAAATTACCTCGGTATCAAAATTAACAACAGAATGAGCTCAGAAAAAGCTTCAACGTAATACATTTTTAGTAAGCCAACATTCATATTATGTATCAAAAATGCTCCTATGATGCAATGGAACTTTATTTCTTAAAGAATCGTTTGAAATCTCTTGTAAACAGACAGCAAAAAAATTCTGTAAATGGAGAAGTGACCCTGAAAAGGAACCCAGAAGTTAAATGTGTGTGCCCGCAGAGTAAGACGTTGTCTACTTGTCCCCCACATCTTAGGGCATTAGCGACGGGTTTGCCCCTGGACACCAGAATGTGAATTTAAATATCGTGATTCCTGATGCTGTACTACACTGGACACACAAAGTCCTCAGATCTCCTAATTCTGAGAACAGATTATTCCTCATTTTAAATATAAACTCAAATATTTTCCCCTCTCTAATGCAAAAGAGAGTTGGAGGAGGACTGTATTGGCAGCCTTGAGATTCCAGCAAGATTTCTGAAAATCATTTTTATGGTACGAGGTTATTCCCTTCGCTAGACAGAGAAGCGGGTCGGGCAGCTCCAGGCTTGGCTCCCCATGGCTGCTCCATCCGTTCTTGGGGATGGAGGGCTCACGAGCCAACCAGACCTTGTGAAGGAAGCATTTGGGAAAAGTAAATGATCATTTCTTATCTGCACCACTGCTTCCTTTTTTTTCTTTTTTCTGTGAGAGACAAGCCCCAGGGAAATAACATTCCTGTACACAGTGCTGTCGCAGGATTGCCCCCCCCATTACTGGTGGGCACAGGCTGCCTAAAGTCATGTTCTGCATGTTCAGCCAGAGGCTCGATTTCACTATGAGAACTGTATTTTTGGGGACATGATATATATAGTTGGTGGAAGGAAAGTAATTTTTTACCATTTTTGGACTTAACTTGTCTAAAGCTCCTTAAAATTCAGCTGAAGAGCAGGCATGACACCTTTAGGACTCTTCTTTCCACCAACACAACAATTAAATGCTCTTGGAGGCTGCTGCTTCTCCCTCCCTAAGCCCTTCCTCGTCCCACTCAGGCTACCCCAGTGGGTCACCTGATAACCACTCATCTGCTCTGCCTGCTTCTGCCCACACCACAGCCCTGCCTTCCTCATCCCTCTGCCCCCGCCAGGCTCAAAAGCAGGGCTGGCAGCAAAGTGCCGCTCTCCTGGGGACCCTGCTGTGATGGCCTGGTGAGATGATGGGGAGCGATGTCTGGTGAGACACCTGCTCTCGTGCCTGCTGAGATGCACTCATAGGATGCCTGCAGTGACGCCTGCTGTGCTACCTACTGGGGTGAAACCTGGTGGGGTGTCTGCTGTGACGCCTTCTCCACTTAGTCATCTTCCAAGACGAATGAGACCAAGAGTTTAAATCTCTGTCACATTTTTACTTTTACCATAGTGCGTGTTTGTGTGTGCTCAGCACAGATACGCAAATGTATATAAATAATTGTTTTTACAGACTCTGTCGTGTTCCAGCAGGAATGGTTCCAGACAGCCCAGGATTCAACGCCACGCTTCCAGCCAGTCCTCACCGAGACTTTCAGTCTTCCCTGAATGCTAGCACAGAAAGGGCAGACATTAACTCTTAGCCCCCCTGAGTCCTGAGACTGCCAGAGATGCTCTTCACAAGGCAGAAGCCGTGATATGGGCACACTAAGCTCAGATCACAAGCACATTTAGCAGTTTTTCAGCAGCCGCAATCTTCCTGGGAAGACTTTGCAGTGCCTGGCAATGCCCCCCATGCCCCTGAGGACCTCCAGGCAGTTCTGGCCAGGGAAAGGCTTCCCTGTGCCCAACACCAGCCCAGGCAGAGCCTCCCATCTCACATGCCAGACGTACCCTGCTATTCACCAGGAACCACATGTAGAATGTTGCATCTTGCTCAGCCCCTCCAAGGCTCCCCCAGACCCTTGGGCATCAGAAAGGAGCTCCTGTGAAGGCGGCAGTGCTTGTGCCTGCTGGACCCACGTGCCAGGAGGTGGAACAGCATTTCACACACCTGAGCTTTAAACCCTCTTGTTTATATCCTAGGAAAGCCATTCTTGTCCAAGACGCCTTCAAGTCCCATTTCGAATGTTAAGAAATATCCTAATGCAGACTTCTTATGTGTATGATTTCAGAATACAGTACCTGTTTAATATCGTTTCTTGGCCATTAAGGTTATTACTACACTTCACTCTAAAATTGTGCTGGCAACAACACAGAACTGCCGTAAGAAACTGGGGAATCAGAGTTATGTGAATTACTGTAAAAGAAATGCTACAGCTCTATTTCTCTTCCAGGAGGGACGTGTATTAGGAATTACCTTGAAGATCTAAGAGTACACTGGTGAAATTGGTCTATATGCAATGTCTTCTATATTTAATGAACTGTAATCACCCTAAAGCAATTAAAATTTTAAAATGGATTGCAATGCACCCTTTGCAATGTCACTAGTGACTCTATCAGCAAGTTCCATATTGGAATTTTAATATACAGCTGTAATTTTAAAAACATGAGAATTTCTGTAAAACAGTGAAGGCAAGGAAGTTTTATTAGATGAAGAAACGCTAAAAACAGTCATACACTTCTGCATTTGGTCCAGCTATGTACCTGTTTTTGAACTGAACATTTTCTCATAACACAAAGTGATGGCAGATACCCTCTGAACGTTACTCCCTCTTAGCGTGGCTCTCTTCACTGTGCTGTACGCAGATGCCCAACATTTGCCCAGCGTGATGTAAGTCTCTCCTTGCCGTTCAGGGTGGATGCAAGGAACCAAGGGATGCATTTCTCCCAGACCACAGCTGTGACACTTTGGGTCTTGAAACAATGGAAAAGATGAAAGCGCACATATCCGGGTACTTACACATATTCTATTTCCCAAATATAAGTGAATTTAAGCTCAGAATTACCTCACCTAAGGATGTACTTGATGCAGCCAAGTCCTAGGATCCTGTCCTGCCCTAGGATCCCTACACAGCCACTGCATGAGCTGAGCGTCACTGAAGACGGGCTCGGTCCTTTTGAGACCTGGTTACCTTGATGGAGCTGCATGGTCTTCTTCACTGTCTAACGGTGGAGCCTACAGCAACCACACATCTCATGTAGGTATCTGAGCCATGTGCCAGGAGATGGGGAGGTGAATGTGGCACTAACAGCAGAGACAGAGGCACTCGACGTGTGACACCATGACCCTGGACTGCAAATGCAGCCTCTGCATCTAAGCAATTTGTTGGACTTGGGAGGAGAAAGACATCTACCTAAAAGGAGGTTGCAGTGAGGCAGGTGTTGGTCTCTTCTCCCAGGTAACTAGCGATAGGACGAGAGGCAATGGCCTCAAGTTGCATCAGGGGAGGTTTAAATTAGATATTAAGAAAAAATTCTTTACTAAAGAGTGGTCAGGCATTGAAACAGGCTGCCCAGGGAAGTGGTGGAGTCCCCATCCCTGGAGGTTTTCAAAAAATGTGTAGATGTGGCACTTCAGGATATGGTTTAGCAGGCATGGTGGTGTTGGGTGGATGGTTGGACTTGATGATCTGACAGGTCTTTTCCAACCTGTGATTCTATGATCCACTGATATAAAACTAGGCAGTGTCTCTCTACATCCAATTTCCTTGTAGAAATCAGAAACATTAAAACTTTAAAGTTTTTGTATTTGTATATTTACTGGGGGGAAAAAACCTTCCCAGAACAGGTAAGTGCTGAACCTCCTCAGCGTGGAAGGCGGCGATAAGTAACATACAGAGCGGGTGGCCTGGAGGTCTGGTTCCCGGGTAGGGCTCTATTCCTGGCTCCCACACTTCCAGATGAGTCATTTCTCATGACTCCACTTATCCATCTGTGCATCTCAATAACCATTCACACCTCAGCTGCCAGCCTCCTGACTACTGTTAGCTGACAATTATTGTGACAATAGCCAATGTTAGGTTAATTAAAATTTAAATACACTTTTCTAAATAAAAAGTTCCTTGAAATGATAGGGGCCAGGGCTGCAAAGACCAGTGTTAGCACCAGGAATGCTCAGTGCACTGCTGGTCCTCAGCACATATTCTTATAAATCAAGCCATTACCTTACTATTGCTCATCCTTCTCATAAAAAGGCTGGGCAGTCCATTAGATAATATTTAAATGTATTTAAACCTCATGATGAAAACGGCTCCGTAAAGTGGAGTACACCGTGAGTGCTGGTTAAATACGCAGAGAACAAAGCGTGTACCTTCTACTGTTTTCTACTGTGAGCTCACTTTAAGTTTGCATTGTTTGAAATACAGGTTGAGCCCGTGACTGTCAATTAGTTGCAACACAGTAATGCTTATATGTGGCTTTCATCAGAAGTGCTTCACATTCTGTAAATTACAGAGATAAATAATGAAATGCTGCATTTTGTGAGTCATTACCTGTATCTGACAGTCATAGAAAGTGAAGCACGGAAAGTTAAACCATCCATGCGACCAGGTCATGGGAACTAAGTGTAATTTAAGCTCATTTTTGATGATGGAGGTATTTACACTCTTACAGCAAGACCAAGTATTTTGCTGATCCTCTGCCAAGTGACTAAATAGCGCATCGGAGGCAAAGCTGCGGTTTTGTGCCAGGCCCCCGAGCGCAGGTTTCTGTGCCTTCCCTGGGTCGCACCGCCCCGGGGGACAAGGCCAGCAGTGCTGCTCCGGTTCACCCATTCGACCACCTCAGCTGCATCATGTGGGGCAAGGGACTCACCTGAACACGTTCTCCTTTAAGGCAGATCATGTCTGTCACATAAATGTTTGATTTAAAGATCGTTCATAGAGGAGGACTGATCATGACCCACAGCAATTTTTTTCCAAAAATCAAATATCTTCTTAAAATGATTTATTAATGAACTCTCTTCTGAATCTATCTAGCTTTGACTTCAGCCACTGGGTTTTGCTGTGACTTTATCTGATACACTGGAAAGGCCATAATCAAATTTGTTCCTAAAATAAACAGCTACAGGGATCAAAGCTGACTCTCAAACTTCACTTTGTTAAGCTAAGTAGATGAGCTCGTTAAGAGTGTCACCACAAAGGCACTTCTCCCAATACTTCATTAAATCTGTGACTCACCTCTGAACAGTCCCAGCGTTAAATGATTACCGAAACCACCGCAGCTCAAGAATTATCACAACACTGCCAAATGACGAGGTACAACAACTCATCTACTCCTACTTCATATTTTCCTGCCTGCCTGCATTTCCCCTGATAGCATTAGTCTTTTCCATCGTATGAGATTCAAGCTGCAGGAGACTTCAGGAGGTCGGCTCCAAGATCAGCCCCAGCTGCTCAGAGCTTCCCTCCGTTAGGTCTTGCAAGCCTCCAAGGATGGAGGCTTCACAGCCTCTCTGGGCAGCTGGCACGGGTATTCTCATTGGGGAAAGTCGTCTCCTCTCTAAACCTCTCCTGTCGAGGTTTGTGCCTGTTGCCTGTTGTCCTGCTGCCCAGCACCAACGTGCAGAGCCCGGCTCCGGCTCCTCCGTGCCCTCCCCATAGGCACCGGAACTGCCCACGGGTCCTTCCAAGGCCACACACTCTTCCAGGCAGGAGCAAAGCCCCATGCTGTCTAACCAGGCTCACCAGATGAGTCACTGCCTCCTGCTCATCAGCAGCAATTTGGCCATGGCCAGAGGTAATTGGGGCCGCTTGGCATCCACAGGCTGTCCTTCCTCCTCTTTTACCCATGCCCTGAAGTTTGGGTCAGCTGCGAGTGTTACTAGTAAGGATTTTGTAGCCTTCCAGTTCAGTGATGATTTGATTTGTCTGAGGCGGTCCAAGTAGAAATTAAACCTCAGACTGCCCTAATAAGAAAGGCAGACACAGCGACAATAGCAACTGTGTTAGAAAAGCCTTACCTCATGATGCTGGAATTAGGGTGGGCCACCAACCCCATTACCCAGCCTTCTGCCTCAGCCAGGTCTTTACTGACTTCAGTCACGAGGAGTGATGTGAACTGTGAAATAAAGTATTTAAATCTGGAGTGATTTAGTGACAAACTGGTTTTGATGAGCTGCTAATGCATTATTACATTTTGTACATTGTGATTTTTATGATGCCTGATGCCACTTCCTGCACCTTGCACGATCCCTGTGTGCTGTTAGAGGGTCTGAAGAAAATAATTGGCTTGATGGCTATAACCGAGGTGGGAATCTGGCCCGTACTGGACTGGGCCCCTGACGCAACCGTGCACAGAAGTCAAAATAAATGGACAGATTTCAATAACGAAGCCTCAGAGTGATGGGTCACTTCAAATCAGATGGTGTGACCCAATTATAATGGTGTTTGAACTTTTCCAGTGCTGGTAAACCGTTTTTAGTAACAAAGAGGGGAGAAAAACAGTAAAGAAAGTCAGATTTACTGTTGATGTGTCAATAACAGTGGCAAACTTTTTGTGTTACACTGATAAAATATACAATATTTTCTAAATAATTGTCTAACTAAGCATTTGCTTATTTGTGAAGATCAAGAAACACTTTAATGTATGGCTAATCCACCCTCAAATGACCAATTAGAAAAGGAGGTAGAATTAATTTCTGATCTATAGGTGAGCGGAAAAAGCTAATTAGTTTTATAATATTCACTCATGTCAGCTACTTCATGTGACTCCGGAGAAACACTCCACTTGCAGCCCCTTCTGGCTTCAAGCTCTGCAGTGCCAAAGCGCTGGCAGGACACGTGGTGACTCAGGGGACAGACACCTCTCACTGGTTATGGTACTGCGACAGGGCCAAATCTACCTGCTAAAATGTCCTACATCACTTGGCAGATCACCACGCCTCTGGGACCTACGCGGAGAAAAGGTTAGAATATTTCCTGTGTCCAGTCTGCAGAGGAAGAGCTTGGTGGATTGAGAACTGGCTGAATGGCAGAACTCAGAGGGTTGTCATCAGCGGTGCTGAGTCTAGTTGGAGGCTGGTAACTAGTGGTGTCCGTCAGGGGTCAGTACTGGGCCCAGCCTTGTTTAACTTCTTCATCAATGACCTGGATGAAGAGTTAGAATGTACCCTCAGCAAGTTTGCTGATGACACCAAACTGGGAGGTGTGGTAGATA
>Ga0065711_1010185_pt1 | contig 13356 bp, 11 predicted proteins | sample Hoacrofraction12_FD_59098 | JGI IMG/M metagenome (GOLD analysis project Ga0065711, IMG submission 59098) | Hoatzin crop microbial communities from Cojedes, Venezuela - Epithelial fraction 12 v2 (version 2) | ecosystem: Host-associated > Birds > Digestive system > Esophagus > Crop | place...
TTTATTAGTAATTGTTTCAGATGGAACACATATTGACTCAATCGTATCCTGAACATCTATTCTTTCGTATAGTTTACCATTTCCATCATTAGCACCATCATATGGTAGTGGTGCGAAACACTTATAACCATCATTGACCTTAGCGATATATAAAGGCGATATTCCTTTGATGATACCGAACTCATCATTAGCATCATTCATATCAAATGTCCTACTTCCAATAAGTTCGCTATCAGTTTTAAATCCACTACCTTGAGGATTAAGTAGAATGTAGCGTAAAGCACCAAATAAGGTAGTTTGTGAAGGAAGATTTTCCGAACGAACATAATAGCTACTGCTTGTCTGTCTAGCATCTTCTCCAAAACTAAAATTTCGTTCGCCACCAAAGAAGTAATGGCCGATGGGTTTAAGCGTAATCCTCTTACTTATCATCTTGCCCCCCCTTCTCACAATAAAATTTAATAAATCGCAATACTGACCTTAATTCGTCAATAACATTATCACTTTCGTCTTGATGTATTAGATTACACAAAGTCTTGAATTCCCCTAAATAATCATCAAAACTTTTTTCATCATCACTGCGATAATTATCGATAATATTCTCAATCAAATTATCTGTTGTATTATTACTAAAAGCTTCAATAAATAACTTCTCATAATCATACAATTTATATAATGACGATTTCAGCATATCTTCGTTGTTAAGATTATCAATCATATTTATTAGATGATTAAAATATTCAGAAGTGGAATATTTACTAAATCGTAATGAACATTCTTGACCACTATGCTTAAGTAGTTTTAAACACAAGGCATTCTTTCCATCGATTGCTTTTGCTTCATTTAATAAATTGTGGGCATTTGATAAAGCTTCATACAAAGGAAATTTATGATATTGAATAGCGACTCCAAATGATAAAGAAATATCTTTATTATCTTTAAATTTAGCTTTAAAGCGTTCATCAATCTTTTTCAATAACGAAAGGATATTTGTCTCTTCATCATTCACTTTACCCTTCAATGGCAAAATACATAACAAGTCATCACCACCTGCATAGATAGTAATTCCACCATACTTCTTTATTAAATTACTTGTCTCGATACCATATTCAAAACAACTCTTTGAGAACTTTTGTATATACTCATTATTCTTTAAACCACTAAGATGCTTGCCAACATTATCACCATCCGCATATACAATGGCATAATAGTCATTATATTTCAAACCACTACCATCAACACTCGAAATGTCTTTTAAATCTCTTATAGAATTCTTATATTTATCACCCCATAACTGCCAATCCTCGAGCCCTTTAACCAAGAAACTATTCTTAATTTTTTCGTTGTGTTTGCCGTTAAATAATTCAGAAATATAATTTCGATAATTGCGCGAACTAAAATTCTTCTCATATTCTGATTGGTCCAAAATATCACTAAATGCGATAACAGGTGATACATCATCGCTTACTTCGGCCTTACATATATGAATTTGGAATAATCTCTTGAAATAATCGACAACATCACCTTCTTCACCAATAAATGATTTAGCAAATTCTTTAGCAATCTCATCTACAGCTTCACAAACGCACCTATTTACAGCATCCAGTGAATCATATTCGCAGATAATTCGATCATGATATAAGCCAATTCCTGATTTAAATGCTGCCTCAACCTTATCATCCACATCTCCAGCGAAAGGAATCAAAAGAGAAATATTTTCAATCTTCAATTTGTCTGATATCTTTTTCGAAAGCATCGAAAAGATATAACTGCTAGCCCATAAGGCGGCTGGTTTAGAGCTTAGAGTCATCGTTTCATAAATTGGACCGATTGTTATTCCGATATATTTCTTCATGTTCACCTCATATTATGCGCAATATTCTTTCCACATACATTCCTTCTGTATTGTACTTGAATTTATTTTCTTCAAATAATTCCTTCAGAAAATCCAAAACAACAAACTGACTAGTATTTGGAATTTTAAACGTTTGATCATTTAACATGACTTCACATCCATAAACTAATTTATCAATATCAATAATGGCATAACCAGATGCTTTATATATGCGTTTCGAACTAGCTATATCTAGCTTCGAATCAATAAAAACTTTATATGTAATGGGTGAAGGTATTCTCTCAATGTTTTTGTTATTTGATTTAACAATAATCGAACCAAATTCACCGATGAATGGGGGCAGGCCAAAAAGACCTTTTACAAATATTTGTTCTTTTCCATCGTTATATTCGCCTTCTTTGTAATTATTTTCCGTGAACCAATTATTTTTCGCAACATAATTATATATATAATCTGATTTCAAATTTTTGTGGAATGTATACAAAGAATCCATGAATCTTTTTATTTTCTGTGATTTATTTTCCGACACAACACTTCCCACTTCAGAAACAATATCGTATTTAAAATCAAACCTTATAACACGTTTATTAAACTTCTTTGCATATTTGATTATTTCATCTTGCTTATTCAAGGATTTCTTCCTGACAACCTCATAACCACCAAACCCCATATTTTGTCTAAAACCAAAATTTGTCACGATGAAGAAAACTTCTATATGGTTGTTAATAATACTTTGTAGTTCCTTATTGTAACATATTATATATATAAAAATATATTTAGGATTATATTTCCCTTTTTGGAAGTTTTTAATAGGTAGCCCAGAGATAACAACCTTCCTCCCGTTTCCATTGCTTGCCTGCTCGTTTCTTATTTCAAAATATGATCTTGGTTTATTATTAAATTTTTCGTTTCCTGCACCATTTTCAAGTATGATTTTCATTTTGTAATCTAGTGCCTTAGTCCCATTTATAAAAAAACACTTATCTAAATTGTCTTCTCCAAGAGATTCTATAATAAACCTATCAAGCTTCGGTTTAACCTCACTCGCTCTTAAAACAGCTCCATTATTATTTTCATTATCATGCTGAAAATGGATAATTGGCGTTATCTGTCGCAGTTTATACTCTTTGACAAATCCATCAGACATAACACGTTCCCCCTTGTGTTGTGTTTTCAAAATTTTTCTTTAGTTGTATTATAACATCAATAAAGATGAGCAGATAAGAATTTCGAAATAAAGAAAGGGGGTTCTTTATGAAGAAAAGTTATTTCCTCTACGGTAGTGGTACGCTTAAACAAAAAGATAATTCCCTTTATTATGAGCTTAAGAGCAGCTCTAAGTTTCTACCGGTAGAGAATGTCGATCATATTCATGTCTTGGGACAAGCTAAATTCAATACAAAAGTTTTTGATTTTTTAAATAAGAATCGTATCCGTGTCACCTTCTATAGCTATTATGGCAACATCATTGGTCATTTCACTCCTAATTCCAATCGTCTAGGAAAGCAACTAATCAAACAGGTAGAAGTCTACCAAAACCCATTAAGGCGTAAAGAATTCGCCCAAAAACTCCATCTAGCCTCTGCCTTCAATAATATCCAAGTAGTCCGCTATTACGAAAAGAAAGGTTATGACTTAAGTGTTGTTCGTAGTGAAATGGATAACATCTATCGCAATATGAAACTAATTGATATCCACGACGAAGATTTCCTTAATAAGATGGATTTAGCCGAAGCAAGATTAAAACAGCAATATTATCGTATTTTAGATATCATTCTTAAGGAAACAACCTTCACTTTTGAGGCTAGAATAACCAAACCACCCGGAAATCCCGTAAATGCCATGATGAGTTTCGGCTACAGTATGATCTACGCTGAAATCTATAAAGCCCTTGATGATACTAGTCTTTGTCCAGAAATAGGATTCATCCATGGTAATAGCCGCAAAAGTTTAGGTTCATTAGTTTTTGATATCGCTGATCTCTTTAAACCACAGCTAGTTGATCGTCTAATCTTAAGACTAATCCACTCTGCACAGATTAAACAGGAACATTTCTATAAAAAGAATTCCGGTACCTATCTAAATATCGAAGGAAGAAATATCTTAACCGATTCCTTCTCTAAATATATCAATCAAACCCATATCGATGAAAGAAATGGTAAAACCTACAGCTATAAACAATTCATGGTTCGAGAGGTCTATGAGATAGCTAATGCCGTTATTAATGATCGGGAATATAAACCCGTAATCTTTAGGTCATAAAGATGTTTGCGATAGTCATCTATGATGTAGCCTCAAAAAAGGATACTAAAGTTTTAAAATTACTTCGTAAATATTTAATTCATGTTCAAAAGTCAGTCTTTGAAGGTGAATTAACACCCGCTCAACTTAAGCTAATCAAAGAAGAAATATCAAGGCTTAACCTAGACCATGATACTGATTCCGTATTAATCTATACTACCCTCTCCGACAAAGCCATTCAAAAACATGTCTTAATTGGTGAAGACCCTGAAAATTATGTTTTAGGATTTGAACCCCGAAAATAACAAACTCAGCCCACATCATTTCTTAAAGTACCTTTATAAAAGGAAATATTTACATTCAATTTTGGTTCTCAAATACAAGTATAACTATTACAAAATAAACAATTTTCTACCGTAAACTAGCACTTCAAACAAGCCAAAACCAATTTTATATTCAAAAATACCCTAAAATTGGTATATTATAAATCTATAGAAACCACATAAGCTTTTGTTGTGGTTATTGATTACCTTACATAGCATGAATTGAAACCTATATGCGTCTGTGCAAAACTGATGGATGGCTTGATTGATTACCTTACATAGCATGAATTGAAACCATCTTTTCACCTCACTTTTCTACACACCATATCATTGATTACCTTACATAGCATGAATTGAAACTTATCGAGGGTCTCATGGAGAGCGGCTGCCGTTTTAAATTGATTACCTTACATAGCATGAATTGAAACTTGCTCTTTTCTTCTTTTTCTAAAAGAGCGGTTGTTGATTGATTACCTTACATAGCATGAATTGAAACTTCTTGTAGAAGCTTTTACTATCAACGCCAGCTTATTGATTACCTTACATAGCATGAATTGAAACTATCTATAACATAATTAACCATAATATGCAATAAATTGATTACCTTACATAGCATGAATTGAAACCAGAAAGAGATTTCTGATTTAACTAATGCCTACATTAATTTATTGATTACCTTACATAGCATGAATTGAAACTGGAATTATCCCTAAAGGTAGTAAAGGGCTCTAACTATATATTGATTACCTTACATAGCATGAATTGAAACCGTGCCAGCAAAAAGCGACGGTACTCGCCACAAAGGTGATTGATTACCTTACATAGCATGAATTGAAACGAGTAATCGGGGTTCATGGTAAAGAATAAAAGGGCGTATTGATTACCTTACATAGCATGAATTGAAACAAAAGCGATTTATACCGCTTAATGACCGCCAAAGAGCGATTGATTACCTTACATAGCATGAATTGAAACATGCTCGATTTGGCACTTCTCCAGGGTCTCGTGAAGAGCAAATTGATTACCTTACATAGCATGAATTGAAACAGCAATTAAATTGTTTTCTATAACAGATTTACCAGAAATTGATTACCTTACATAGCATGAATTGAAACTTTCAAGCAACATTTTTCCTCCTAGGGTGGGTTGCACATTGATTACCTTACATAGCATGAATTGAAACCGGGGAGTTGTTTTAATTCGGAGAGTTTTTGTTGGTCGGATTGATTACCTTACATAGCATGAATTGAAACACACATAGCTTCAGTTCATCCTCCAAATGGAACTTTATTGATTACCTTACATAGCATGAATTGAAACCTCTTATTGTCTGACTTCGCAAATTTGTTTAGATAATTGATCACCTTACATAGCATGAATTGAAACTGTGTTTGTTAAATAACACAGTGCCTTCACTAGGGCAGATTGATTACCTTACATAGCATGAATTGAAACCACGAAAATCGTGCCACGCTCTATTGAAATAGTGAGCATTGATTACCTTACATAGCATGAATTGAAATGTCGTAGGCAACATTAAAATTCATTTTTGCCATTTTATTAATTGCCTTACATAACACGAATTGAAGCCACGAGTTTCATACACAGATTGTCTTAGATATTTCTTTTTTGTTAGGATTAATATTAAATAAGGGAAATAATGATACGAAAGGAGAAAGAAATGAATATCAATAAGCGCAAACAGACATTGTGTAATTGGTTAAAACTCAATAGTACCGAACCATATGAACATTCGATTAAACTCCAAAAGTTCTTATTTTTGTATGAAACACTTTCAAAGATAGATGATGATGATTTTGATTATTCCGATCTTTGCGGATATCGTCATGGTCCCGTATTCAGTAATGTATGGAAAGAATATTCACATAATCGCAATGACTTTGAAAAGGAAATTGCTGCAAATTATGACATATCACTGATAGATGAAGGTCGCGCCTTAAAGGTTAAAAATATTGTCGCCACCTTGTCTGCCTATGAATTATCCAACTTTACACATACACTAGATATTTGGAAAAAGGAAAAAGATGCCATATATAGCAATAACTATAATGTTCCTTTAAAGGTCGAAAATCTAAGCGATGCTGATATCGAAAAGGTTAAGATGCTTGCATCGAACATGGATAATGACCTCATTCGTAATGGTAATATTTTAAATTATGGCGATAAATACTTTATCTTAAGTAATGATGATTTAGAGCGCTTCAACGAGATACATGAGAGTATTTTAATCTCTCTAGCGAATAATGAAGAGCTTGCAAATCCAATTTATGTAACAATCAACGACGAAGGAGTATTAGAGATTGATTGATACCAAGGATGTTATTAAATTATTAATCCCCTTTCCTAATATCGATTCCAAATTAGCAGTTCAAGCTCATATGTATATTTGTATTGATAAAAGTAATGTTGCTTTTGAATTTGTTAAGTGTGATAAGCTCGTTATTGGCAAAGATATTAAATTCAAAAGGTATGTTTTAACTAAACCAAACATTCAACATAACCCTTTCATCAGAACCACAATTATCGATTGTGATAAAACGTTTACTACTACCGGCATTCACTATCCAAAATCCTTACTGACAACTAAAAGAAAAGATATCTCAGAGGATTTATATAGAGAAATCATGAACACCTTAGAGAATCATCAAGTTTTTCATATCAATAAAAACGAGCTGTTTCTTGTAGATTTCAAGGTCAAGGAATTTAATATCAATCATTATAATAGCAGTTAAGGAATTTTCGTATTCCAATTGACTTACACCACCATGCGAGCTATCATAATTGTAGACATTCTTCAGACCTGAGGGATTGCACCTCTAGTCAAAAGATGTCTTTTTTATTTATATATTTATTGACGAAAATACAAGTGTAGCATACTATGTATGCAGATGCCCTTCAGTTTGGGGAATTGCACCCCATCCCAGTAGGGGTCTTTTTAATTTATTAAATTTTCTTGTTTGAGGCTGTGGATAAGAATACATAAAGCTAGAAGATCTGCGCTCCCACCGGGGCTTAGCCATCGCTGTTGGTATTGTTTATCCAATTCCTTTACTTTAGTAATTATAAGATTTTGATTATCCTTATTCATCTTTATATCGTTAAGTAATTCCTTAGCTTCCTTTTTTAAATATGCGGCTTGCGTGTTATCAGAACGACGAATGATATTATTGTCATCAATATTTGCCATTAAAAAGAGTAAGGTTAAGATGGCTGCTTCGTTGAATTGATAATTTATGAGATTGTTTTCTAATTCCTTTAAGGCTTCATCAAAGATGATAGCGAAACCTTGCGAGGCTATAAGTCTGGCGCCACTTGGTTTAGTATCTTTTGAATAATCATTTAAGCTATATCGAGCTATCTGCTTACATCTTTGTTTTAAATTGGTGATAGTTACCTCTGCGTCTATCGAAGCGTAAGCCCCGATAATAATCGCTAAAGAGAAAATCATTCCCATATGAGTATTAATATTATCGGTGGCTTTATACATCGCTTTTTCAGCTTCTAAGCCTATTGCTCTTAATTTGAGAAATAACTCTTTGGCATTACCTTCGTGTCTAAAGGAAGTAATATACATTTCTTTAAAATATGGTTCTAGTGCATTTGCACTATTCATAAAGCTTTCATAATTCATATCTTTATGGGAACCATTATTAGCTCTATCCACTAATCCTGGTTTAGGCGTAATATTAACTTCACTTATTAAAGCATCTTTGCATAGTGAGGCAAAATTACTAGCTTCATAATCGATAAAGAGATTAGTGACCTTTTCTTGCATCTCAATAAGGGAATGCTTTCGCGACCTGGCACAAAGCTTAGCTTCGTCATTACATATTAAACACTTACGAGGTTTAGCTCTTTCTAAATGAATTAAATTATTATTTTTAAGATCTAATACATCTAAATCAAAGAGTCTTCCTAAGGGGTGGTTTTCTTCAATAAGTATACATTTATCTTTTACATCTTGAGAATTGATATCTAATAAAATCTTAGCTTCAGAACCTGTTTTGGGATTGATGATTTCGATATGCTTTATCTCTTTATTAAAAGTATTTTTGACTTCATTTAAACCGCTAAGGAATACTTTATGTAAATAAAATGATTGTTTGATAGGACCGGGGATATTTAAACAAAAGCTGATCAGGGTCTTATTGCTCTTTAATAAAGCAAATTGTTGAGCTTGACGGATATTACGAGATTCAGCAATATCAATAACACCTACCTCTTCACCCTTAAAGATCTTATTCATAGTGCTCCTTTAAATAGTGATAGGTAGTTAAAGGAACTAAGTCTTTTAATTCGTCAGTTACACCCTCCTCCATTAATATTTTTCTCGCTAAGGAAGCGCTGATGTATTCATTATCATTTTTAAGTCTAGGTATTTCAATTAAAGAAATATTGTATTGGGGTAAGATATCTTTTAAGACATCATTATATTTATTTGTAAAAGAATCTATAGGTTCGCTGCCCACAAAACGCTTATTAATTTTTAATAATGGTGCTATTTTAGAAGCAAATAAAAAAGCATCAAGACTGGCATAAAGATATTGACTGTCCTCTTCTTTTTTAAGGAAATAGGTCGGAAAAGTACTTCGGGAAATTAGATAATTACCAGCTGAGAAGACCTTCACATTATTTAAATCTTTAGTGCCTTCTCTTACAAGTTTTAATCTTATCTCACTATTGAAAAAGGTCTTATTGTCTGCAAGCACAAAGACTAATAATTCTTCACTCTGTTTACTGGCTTCTTCGATTAAATAACGATGACCTTTGGTAAAAGGATTGGCGTTCATAACAATTGCTGATCTTGTATTTACAGCACTACATTGTTTTAGGACATCTTGGCAATAATTAGTTAAACCATTTTTTCGATTCTCTAATAAGCTGATGCCGTTGATAGAAATTAATTCATAGAAGCCACAGGACTTAAATAAATTGCGATTCTTACTTCTGGTTACTACCATCAATTCATAAATCTTTTTCAGATATCTATCCTGAACAAGGTTCGATATTAAAGAGCCTAGGGCATTCTGACCCCTTAAATCTTCACTGAGCGCAAAACATTTAAGTAAAGAATTAACCGCACAACCACAACCCTTCAATTTATTATCTTGATAAATACCAAAAGCTACTTGAATATCTTCCTCATATCGAAGATTATTAGCACCTAAAAAGGAAATTAATTCTTCCTTTTCCCTTTTCAGCCTTAAATCGATCTCATGAATGGTATATCCTTCTAACATCATTAGTCCTCTTTAAAATCATAATCGGGCACAAATAAATTGATTAAATATTTAATATATTGGGGTAAATATTGCTTCTTATGGTAGCAGATATAAAAATGTCTTTCCTGCTCAATTCCTTTGATGGGATAGATATGACATTTCTCAACGATATCTTTAGAGATATCAATATAATTACGCGGTGACAACATGACTCCGCCACAAACGGGAATCACCTGCTTGGCTACTTCGATCATCCCCACTTCAAAGAGAACCTCTGGATTAAGATGTTTCTCCGCAAAGAGACGCTCTTGAATTTCTCTGATGCTATGACCCTTTTTGATATTGATGAATCTTTCATTTTTAGCTTCTGTTATCTCAATTGATGTTTCATTAGGAATCCTTTTAGCAATCTCACTATCCTTAGCTGCTAAAAGGACAATCTCTTCCTTGGCAACCAAAATATAATTCAAATCATTATCTTTGGGTGTCGTCGTCAAAAAGATGAAATCAAATTGCCTATCTAGAGCCATCTTTTCTAAAGTAGACGAACCATATTCTTCAATCTTTAAATCGACACGGGGATATCTTTGATGAAATTGGGGATAGAAATGAGGAATAATTTCAAGTTGTCTTTGAAAAGGAATACCTACATGAATCGTACCCTGTCCTTCATTAGAGATATCCCTAATTTCCTTTTCCATATTCTTTTGGATATTGATTATTTCCTGACAGGCTTTGATATAAACCCTACCCTGAGCCGTTAATTGCAGAGGATTAGTATGGCGCACAAAAATCTTAGCCCCCAATTCATCTTCAATTTTGGCGACCATTTGACTGAGTGAGGGTTGCGAGACATAGAGGACCTCAGCCGCTTTAGAGATACTGCCCTCCTTCACAATGCGCAACATATAATTTAATTGGCGATCATTCATCTTTAAAACCATTATAACCTAAAACCTATAATACTTATAAAAAATAAAGTAATTGCTCAAGCTAAGCCTTCTTTTGTAGCATTTAGGTAGCAGATAAACCAAAAATTAATTTATTAACAATTGGAAAGGAAGAAACTATGAGGATTGAAAAACCAGCGGTTGCTGGCACGCTCGAGTCTAGTGATTGTCAGGTCAGCCTGGCGCCTGGAAGCGGTTACATTGACTTTGAACTCGATAGTGTTGTCATCAATCAATTCGGTAATCAGATTAAGAAGGTGGCTCTTGAAACCCTTAGAAATCTGGAAATCGATGATGTCAACATCTCCATCGTCGATAAGGGTGCTCTTGATTGCACAATTAAGGCGCGGATCGAAGCTGCTGTCTATCGCAGTCTTGAACAATATAACAACTTACCCTGGGGAGACAAAATCAAATGATTAATGAAAATAAGAAAAAGCGTTTAAGGCGTTCCATGATGTTTCTCAATGCTCAAAAGCCTTCTTTGATTAAAGACCCCTATGTCTATAAGCCTGATTCAATCATGTTGGACCTTGAGGATGCGGTCGCCATTACCGCTAAAGATAGTGCGCGTTTCTCACTCTATCACGCTCTAACCACTATCGATTATCAGGGCGTGGAGAAGGTTGTCCGCATCAATGGTCTGGATACTGATTTATGGCAAGAGGATATCAGATGTTGCGTGGCGGGAGTATGCGATGTCATTCGTATCCCTAAGGTTGAAGATGCCCAGATGGTTAAAGAAGTTGAAGCGAAGGTGATTGAGGCCGAAAAGGAATTTAATTTAGAAGAAGGTACTATTCTCTTGATGGCGGCTCTGGAGTCAGCTAAGGGTGTGCTCAATGCATATGAAATCTGTCAGGCTTCACCCCGCATGATTGGTATTGCCTTATCGGGTGGAGATTATACTAAGGATTTACATACCAGGATTAGCGGTACCGGCATTGAACTGATGGGTGCTCGACAGCAGATGATTATTGCCGCCCGCGCTAGTGGCGTGCAATGCTTCGATACCGTCTGGACTAATCTTGATGATTTGGATGGCTTTAGAAAAGATGTCGAAAATATCTATGCGATGGGCTTTGATGGTAAATCAATCATCAATCCCCGCCAGATTGATATCGTTCACAAAATCTTTACCCCAACTGAAAAAGATATCATCTTCGCCGAAAAGGTCATCACCGAAATCGACACCAAAAAAGCTCAAGGCATCGGTGTCTTCACCGTTGATGGCAAGATGATCGATATCGCCTTCTATGATGGAGCGGTGCGTACCATCCAACTCGCCAGAGCGGCTGGAGTCTATAAAGGAGAATTACCATGTTAAATAGCGTTGGCAGAGAAATACCAGAAGAGATCCTTAAAAAAACAAATAAAGATATCTTTAGAGGTAGTCGCTATCATGATGGTAACGTCTACCAAAAGAATGGGCCAAAAACGAAAGCTGTTATCAATTCTAGCGGTACCAAATTGATTAATAGTATTAAGGAAGCCTTACTTAAATGTGAAATAAAGGATGGCATGACCATCAGCTTCCATCATCACTTCAGGGGTGGTGATAAGGTCTTAAATATGGTCATGAAGGAAATCCATAATTTAGGTATTAAAGATTTAACCCTTTCTGCTTCCTCACTCGGAAGTCAAAATGATGAAATAGTGTTCATGTTAGAAGATGGGACAATCACTAATATTGAATCCTCAGGTGTCAGAGGTAAAATTGGTGAAGCCATCTCCAATGGTAAATTACAGGGACTGGCCACAATGCGCAGTCACGGAGGTCGAGTCAGAGCTATCGAAACGGGTGAAACTCATATTGACATCGCCTTTATCGGAGCTCCGACTGCCGATGAATATGGTAACTTAAATGCCAACGGCGGTAAGGCCAATTGTGGGGTGCTCTCCTATTCGGCTGTCGATGCCCAATTTGCGGATAAAGTAGTGGCAATCACTGATTGTCTGGTTGAATTCCCTAATTTACCAGCCCAAATTAGTCAAACTTATGTCGATTATGTCGTCGTTGTAGAAGAAATTGGTGATCCTACTAAGATTGCCACTGGCGCTGCTAAGCCGACAACAGATCAGCGTAAATTATTGATGGCTCAATATTGTACTGATTTGGTTACAAGTACCCCTTATTTCAAGGAAGGCTTCTCCTATCAGACAGGAGTTGGTGGTGCTTCGATCGCTTCCACGACTTACCTAGCCGAAGTGATGCGTGAAAAGAATATCCATATGAGCTTTGGAGTCGGCGGTTTAACCAAACCGATGTGTGAACTTCTAAAAGAAGGTCTGTGTAAAAAATTAGTCGATACCCAGGACTTCGATGAAGAAGCTATTGAAAGTGCAGCAAATGATGCGGATCATTTCTATATCACCGCTGGTGAATATGCCAACCCCTTCAATAAGGGTGCCTATGTCAATAAGCTGGACTTCGTCATCCTCGCAGCATTAGAAGTCGATATCAACTTCAACTGCAATGTCGTGGTCGGCTCCGATGGTATCATCACCGGGGCACAAGGCGGTCATCCCGATACCGCCGCTGGTGCTAAATGTGCAATCGTCATCGTCCCCATTACTCAAGGTCGAATTCCTTCAGTTTGCAGTGAAGTAACAACAATCACAACTCCGGGCGAAGATATCGATGTGGTCGTAACTGATTATGGTATTGCGATTAATCCTAAAAGACAGGACTTAATCGAAGCCCTAAAGGATAGTGATTTACCTCTGAAAACAATTGAAGAATT
>Ga0065711_1045614_pt1 | contig 13355 bp, 8 predicted proteins | sample Hoacrofraction12_FD_59098 | JGI IMG/M metagenome (GOLD analysis project Ga0065711, IMG submission 59098) | Hoatzin crop microbial communities from Cojedes, Venezuela - Epithelial fraction 12 v2 (version 2) | ecosystem: Host-associated > Birds > Digestive system > Esophagus > Crop | place...
TGAGGGGGCAGGAGCGGCAGGGAGGGGCCATGGCCGCAGCGCAGAGCCCCGGCCCCACCCGCGGCACGGCTCGGGAGGGAGCGAAGGAGCCGAGTCGAGCCTGGGAAGAAGCAGGGGGGTGGGAGGAGGATGCTCTGGCTTTCACCTTCTTTTCTCACCATCCAAATCTAATTTTAATCGGCAGTAAGTTAATTTGCCTCCTGCCAAGTCTGTTTTGCCCACAACAGTAACTGATAAGCGATCTCGGTTTGCTCTGACTCTCTGCATCCACCCCGCTGAAGGCGGGAGGGAGCGAGCGGCTGGGTTGGTGGCGGGCAGCCAGCCCAGGTCAACCCACCACACATGTACATGGACTATACAGGCCGATGACCTCAGCATTAGATTCTTCACTTTGCACGTCTCTTCATGATCCGTGTACCTACTGCCAAACGCCAGTCCCTGATTGTGTGTGTTTCATTCTTCCCAAGGTCAATAAATACATCACACGTGCTGTGCCATGTGAAGTCATTCAGACGCGGATGCCTCCAACAAACATCTACGGTACAGTGCTTCATCAGCGTCCTTACCATTTGTTCCATCCTAGCTGGTAAAACTGGAAATCAATTTAAACGATCACAATGGTTAATGCACTTCACTCTGTATTAACAAGTATACAAGTCTTGTACACTGGAAATGAAAAGAGGTTTGTCGGCTAGGACAGAGGGACTGAAACATAGTATTTTAAAAATCTCATACTCCCAAGCTAATCAGCTTTTAGAATTTAATTTATAGCAATTCTATTTTTCCAAATCTGTCCATATTTAATTTTTTTAATTTTTAATAATATGCTCATTAACCTAGGAATTATTTACTTTTATCTACCTTCTTATTGCCAGTAGAATTGACTGCGATTGGAACATGGAAACACAATAATGCCATAATGAAAAATGTGAACCTATTCTCAAAATCTCTTCACACCCATTTCCTAGAATTTTAATTTATTTTCATACTTTGCACATCATGCTTTTATCTTCACCTTTACAGCATCATGTATTTATTACACTTAAGTAATCAGTGTCTTTATTTTCTAATCTACTGGGTTGTAGTGTTTTAGTCTGTATATAAAGACTATCACGTTAAAATCAGATTATTAGAGTACATTAGATATTCTGCATAATTATGGGCCCAGTGGAAGGCTAAGAAGGATAATGCATTACAAACCTCATTTACTAGGGGTTATTTTTTATTACATAAATGAAGCTTTCCTTATCTTAAATTGTATCTCTCCAGAATTCTTGCTGAGCTTGAGAACTGTTGGCCCCCGTTTTTTTTTTTTAAATGAATGTTGTTGCACTTTGCTGTGCGTCAGCAAAAGGGTTCTGAAATGTAAAAGAAAAAAATAGCAACAAGACCTTCGCAACTAAGGACCTGATGCTTTATTACTTGTCAAGAAACATCAAAGCAAAATAAATAAATTAAAATGATGCACCAGTTTAGTGAGAATGGCAGCCTGTCGTATAAATTTAATCCCAAGGATTTAAATTGGTGTTCCACAGTAGCATTAGAAAAAGATAGAATCCAATTAAAACCATGCTGGATTCCAAGGACATTGCGATATTCATTCTGCTTCTGTCATGTAAAATAAATTTAGACCTGATTCAGTGCTGAGTGCAAGGAATTAGATTCTGTAATGATCTATTTCCTCAGGTATTTTGCAGTACTACCTTAAAAATACCGTAAAACAGTCAACAAGTTAGCTAGCCAGGAGGTGTAGGCATATTTGTAAAGTAAATCCAACCATTAGGCAAATCATTTTCAGGCCAAGATTTTGGCACCCCAAATCCATATGCAAAAGTGAGTCTTAACCAGTTTTCAGTAGGTGGGACACAAGAAACCCCCCTCCAAAATTACAGAGTATAAACAAAGTATTGCACATTTTGTTTAAAAAAAGACAGCTGGACAACAGGTGGAAAGGCTACCCATTTACTTTGTCCTGGCTTCCACACTTTGGGCCAGAGCTAACCTGAACATGGAAGGGAGAAGGCTTCTCCTTCAGCGGGTCCACCCCAGGGCACTGGCACTGGGGCAGGGAGGGAAGGCAGAAATGGAGCAAGACCAGTTGGTTGCAACACGAGCGCACCCAGGGAGATGGCCAAAACCAGCAGGTCTCTACAGCAGGGAGTAAGCCCAAAGCCAGCCTTGGGAAGATATGAAAAGAAGAAAAGCAAAGGAAATCCCATGGAGGTGGTAGGCTGGAAGAAAGGCCACCTACATCTGCAGCCTACCACGATACGGCGCATAGGGCAGATTTGTTGACAATTGCAGTTATTCCATTTTACTTTGAAGTTTGGAGTGTCTGCTATTCACAGAATTACCTTGTCTTAGTTTCTAATTTTGCTTTCCAGTAAAGAACAACTCTAAATATTGAAAGCTTTTGGTATCATCTAGCACGTTCTTGTCAAGAAATTTGTCACCATGAACTTTTGCAGTTCAGTTTATTCCTATTGGTCAACTCATTTCACAGCCCACAAACACCACCACTGCGAGTGAAGTTCACTTAAAGAAGTTTTGCTCAAAAGCTTTATTCTACATTGACTTTGTTTCTTCCCCTTGAGCTCCTTCATCACACTATTACTACAGCTCTAGGTAAGCCAGGTGCTGTGGTAGCACCCAAATGCACTGCACAAGTGGCTGTCTTCCACAGCTGGGGTTTTCCAAGAACAAAATATCAGCCCCACCTGCTGAGGTAGATACTCCAGAATGGGCACCAGAGGCCAGAGCATGTATAAAATAACAGGAAATTTGGGGCAGGGGGAGTTCACCTGTGCACATGAGCAATTTCTAAGTTTAACCCCATGTCAGAATTGCAGCAAAAGGAAGCTGCTGTAAAAATTGCAAGAGGACAGGTCACGAGGGAAGCCCAACTGCCCAAATCCCACCAGCACAACCACCAAACTCTAGCTGTGACACCGCCATATAGACGATTTAATGAGGAAACAGCACTCTGTATGGGAATAAGAACCAGATACCTGTCTGGATGCAGGTGTACCATCACAGGAGGCTACAGAGCAGTGACTCCTGTGATGTGGCAAGGAAGGAAGCAGACTTACGTCACCATAAGCCACAGCTGACACCACATCCCCAGGTATAACCTCATCCGTGCAGGATTTGAGCAAACCTAGATTCAGTTTTCACAAGCGGGTTATAAGTAATTTGCTTCATTGGTTCAGCCACACAAGCTGGCTCCGAATGAGCTATCACAAGCTTGGTAGCTATTTGGTTGTGTTTAAATAGAACTATACGTTGATTTTAAAGTCTAGGCTGGTAATGCCTGGATTTGCACGAGGTGGACTTACGGACCTGAGTCTGGGGAACTGCGGGCTCTAGAGTCATTGTTGCTGTCAGTGTTCCGTGTTGCCCTCTAAGCAGCAGGGCCAGGCTCTTTCGCACAGCAAGCTCAATTAGTGCTTTTGTTTCATTCTCCTTGAACACCAAGGGTTCCCAGAATAGCTCTCCTCATGTGACTAAAGGCACTAACCTTTACTAAGTTACAATTTGACATGATAATTATGCACTTTTTTCCATAGATTATTTCTTAACATCAGTCTCTCTTATGAAAGACACAAATATAAGCACAACCTCAATTAGAGGGAAGATTATTCTAATAATTTGTAGAAACCTCATTTAAAACAAGGTGTGAAGATTACTTTCTTCACATGTATTTTGGTCAAAAATCATGAAATCCATAAAGCACCAACCGAAGGTAAGGTTCTTCAGCAACTATATACTTTGCTTGACAATTAAGAATTTGCATATAATACCATACCAATTATGGCGTTATTGCACCATAAACCAGTCTTTAACAGCCACAGTGTTTTGCTTCTTTGTATAAAAAGAATTTATTATTCTTGTGCCATTAAAATAAAATTTAAAAATCTGTATCTTGCGAGTACCTCTATGCATTTCTTTGAAGCAATGAAATAAATACACTTTAATTGTTTCCTATACATAGGTCCTATTACAAGTTTGTCTTCTAGCACTGTAGCATCTGTAGCTCTGTGGTGTTTTAATTAGGTCACAAAAGCAGAAAAAAAAATCTACAGCAACAGTTTTCATCTCAAGTAATGCAAGAAACATGCTTTCAATAGAAATTCTATTTTCAAATATGATTGCTTACTTATTTTTTAAAGTCTTGGACAACAAGCGTAGTATACTTACATTCCACACGCATATTCACTTAATGAAATGGATTATGTGTAATAATGAATGGTGCTGAAAATATTTTAGCACAACCACCAGCGGAACTTCTCACTCAAACAATAAATTGGGATAGGGAATGTATGAAAAACAATGTATTTTAATAGCACTTCCATTACTAAAGATGAGTATTTTTCCTAGGAGGTGATTTAGTCATTGCTGAAAAGTTAAATTCCAATAATTGCTTTTCAATACAAATATTTTACAATCAGTTCTGAAGGCAAGTCCTTAACACACCAAACCACTGAATTAAAATACAGCATCATTTCTTAGATTTATTAACACTACTATGATGACAAAAATCCATTATAAAAATGCTACCCATGCAGCAACTTTAAGGGAAAAATATATGTTCTATATCTTTATTTCAGCATAAGGCCGATTCTGGTTTTTATCACGCCCATCTATTACTGCTGAAGTGAAAAACCTCTTTTCTTGACACAAGTGTTTTCCTTTTATCCTCAATGACATTTTTGGAAGTCTCAGGCCACAAATGATATAGCCTAGTGACCCAAGATTAGAGATCAGTGAAAAATAGGCTACATACCCATTCTGCCTCCATTGAGTAGAGATTTGACAAAGAAGTGCTTCATAGGATCTCCAGGTAAAATGACAAAGTTTTCCTTTCTGTGTGGGGAGGAGGGGAATGTCCACCTTTCAGGGCTTAGACTTAGCCAGCTTCTGAGCAACAGAGATCTCTCAGGATCATGGAAAATCCAGGCTTTGTTCATTTTTAATAGTACTATAAAAAATTACACATTGTACTATTTAATTTTTTTTACACACTTTCTTAAAGCAAAATTAAATATATAGATACACAAAGTGAACAAAAAATCATGAGAAAATATTCAGAAGCAGTGTCAATTTTATACATCATCATGCGAAAACAGTCAGACATAGACCAGTTTATACTATCTGAAGAAGTGGTGGTGATGGCAAAGAATTAAAAACACAACCCCAGTGACTGAAAAATGTGCAGTGATTTCCAAATTTGAAGTGTGATCAATTTGATTCTGACATTATTTTTCAAAAATTAAAAATTCTATTTAATATAAGATAGTATACTACATGAGTAATTGTGAAAGCCCTATTGCATCTCAAGCAATCAATCTGGATTTATTTTCTGAACATGTGGTCTATTGCTTGGTCGCTGTATCTTACACCAGAACCAAAACAACCCCAAAAGAATACTACAGTCTTATGACCTACTCCTAATCTTTCAAGAATCTCTTCAGACTCAAATTTGAAGTTTAAGTAGCTCCAGAAACTTGAGCACCCACTGCAAAACACATCTCTGGACTTCTGAAGTGTTTTCACCAGCTTTCTCATTATTTCTTCTATTCACTTTTTTTTTTTTCTGCAATGTACAAATAAGACAGGAACTGCAGAGAGGAAGTGACCCGATGAGCTCATATTCCCACCGTCTACTGCAAAAACCTCAGCTAAGCATGGCAAACAGCACGTTGGTATTGATTTCCTTTTTCTGTTTACTGTTGTGAAATATTTAGCATGTTCTACAGTCATCTGAGGACTGCGAAATACTTAGTTAGGGACCACATTTAATAAGGATAATTCCTAATTTGTTGTGAATAAATCAGACTAGATAATTTTTATGCCAGTCCCAGCCTTTTGCAAAACTTTCTTTGGCATAGTTTGCACTATGATCACATTTTATACAAATGAAGTATTCCAAACACTATCCTCTTCCCCTGGAGCAGATAAAGACACTTTGTCTAAAAGTTTTTATAATCTATGAAACTCTCCAATATCTCTCTCAATCATCTTAATCTTATGTCACCACGTCAGATCAAAACTGCTAACAGGAAACACATGGCAGAGTGGAACATTTTTAAGCATCGGGAGGTCGGATCAATTGACTCCAATGAGAATCCATATAGAGTTTGACAATTTTGGAGCTACGTCAAGCTACATAAAGCTGTATTTTGGAACGGCATATAGATGAAATATGCGATTACACATATTCATGTAATTGAAAGACCTTTATAACGAGTATAACACTGTTTCCCTCACACGGTCAGGCTACACAAGAGAGAGATCAGAGGGCCATTCACATTTATATACCAACACTTTCCCCATATTTGTCCAAGTAAATTAGAAAGGATGAATTAAAAAAAAAATGCAGTTGATGAATTGGGCACAATCCCTCAAAGCCAACAACATAATAAGAACAAGATGCAGCTTTTCCATTTGTTAAGCTGTTCCTTAAAAACCATGCATTATTTCTGCTTATAAGGAGAATGCGAGGAGTGCTCAGGCATCTATATGTTTGACACTTAACTCACATTAATTGTGTGCATTATTTGTGGATGTAAATTTGGTTCTAGAATGATTATAATACTACATTACATTTCCTTTTAAGAAGTGCTATTGCTTGCTCTCCTGCTGAAAATTACCCAGTTATACCAAATAAATCACATCAGTGCCCTCGTATGCAAATCAAAATAGTATGAGGATTTTACCTGTGGGCTGGAAAATACCACAAAGTTCATTGCTACATCAGTTTCTGTTGAACCATAAAACACATCAACATTTACTACATGGATTCCAATTTTCAAACCTTTAATAATGCATTAGCCATGTCCATTCTGAGGAAACCAAATGAATATAAATGTAAAGACCTGAAAGAGAATTTCAAATAATGATTGCATGGCCAAGTACTCTAACATGCAAGATTCATATTTTATACTTAGTTGCTTTTTTCCATCAGAAAATACGATTTATAATTTAGAAGTGTAGCCCTGTTCTCAAAATATTGGGGTCTTGCATTATAAATCTGACACAAAAACTTTCTTTTTAAAACACAAGTTCCTGTACACATTACAGTCAGATAAAGTCTGACTGCAGCATGTACAATGGATAATTATGAACATATAATTATGAAAGTATACTGTAATAATGTAGAAGTAAAAAACAATATTAAGGACACTTGGAAGCATAGATACTTAAAGTCAAGGTAAGTTGCAGTTACACTGCAATGATTTCTTTATGACAATATTTAGCTAGAAAGTCATTCTTGCATTGCACAAACAACTGTAAAAGGAGTCTTGCCAGACTAGCATGTGTCTGAGAAGGGAGGTGCTCCTTTCTTTCCTAAGGGAGTGCTTTAGTCTGTAATCCTACAATAGAGCTACCTTTCAACTGAAAATACTAGCAATCCTTTCGTGGTGTATCTCTCATTTGAAAAGATTGACAGATGGTAATTCTGATCAGTAACTTTGGTATTGCTGTTTCCTTTAGAATGAATTCTAACACTGTAATCTGGTTTTCCAGAGCTGCCTTCCACCTCATTAAGATACCTGTGAAGTCACACACTAGAAAATTACCCCTGAACCCAAGCCATCTCTCTAGACACAGCACAAGTTCACTAGCCAGCATCTCACTGTTTCCCACTCCGTTCCCTCAGCCCAGCACCAAAGCTGGAGAGAGACAGCAACACTGCAGAGCAGCCAGGGGACACGTGTCTATCTGCCAGAGGTTCCACGCTCAAGTAAAGCCACATGGGAAAGCTCAGCGTGCCCACCAAGTAAAGCCACACAGGAAAGCTCAGCGTGCCCACCTGCAGCCTGATCCCACGGCCTGATATGCAACAGGCTACAGGAATTGCACTGGCCTTTGCATGCCCAGCCAGCAAAAAGCCAGAAGATTGCTGCTATTAGCAGTAATGTAAGATTATGTGTAAGGTGCCACCAAACATAGGAAGGAAAGGAGAGGTGAAGAGATCCTTCATCGAGCTGGGGGAGTTGAAAGAGGTTCTACAGAGCGCTACTCATTCTTCCTCCAAGTATCTGGACCACATGGACCTAAATCGGCTTCTGCAAGATACAAATAACTCCCTGCGTATTTCCAGAATTACTTGTTTCCTACAAAGCACAAAAAGTGCCTCTCTGGAAGAAAAAGGGAGGTAGGCTCTCACCCGGCCACCTTCTTCCCCCAGTAGGATCTTTCATTGCAGAGAGGATGCTTGAAGGACAAAGCAAGCAGTCACTGAGACTCACAGAAGCCTCCTTGCTTTCTCCTCTTTCAGGGATTCATTGTGCAGTGACTGGACAACATAACTAAAGCAAGGCCTTAAAGCAAGTAAAGTAGGGACTGAGAACTAATCCTTTGGTTTGCTCTGCTGGGAGAAGTCAGGAAGGAGGTCAAAAAGTAGCATCCTATTCATCTATTATGTGTATTAGTTTAATTTCCTGAACGCAAATGAAATGGGCTTCTCAGTTTCCACAGTGATCAAGAGGAGAGTCACGTTCATAAGACTTTTACCTTGTTTTCTTGTCTGTGACAATAATAGACTGATAAACTCTTACCTTGCTCTATGCCACTGAAGCCTTATGACAGCAAACACGTTTCCAGGAAAGTGCATATTTGAGCAACATTAATAGAGTTGAAGACAACTTATTTTTCAAAGCACCAAAGACAGCTTAGCAGTTATCTTGTTGAAAACCAAGGTCTGATGACAATTAAACAGAACACCAGATGTACAAAATGACATTCTACTCTGAAAGTCATTCATCAGCACAGTCAGATTTAGATACTTTTCTTAAGGAAACCGTACAAGAACTGTGAAGAATGTACAGAACTTTGACATTAAGCGGTACAAAATTCTTGAATGACTTGTGCCATGTGGAGGGTCAAATTTTAAAATGCAAAGTTACTGAACACCAGGGCAGAATCTATTAACACCACAAACATCAAGAGGCTTTCCAAACGTGTTTCGGCAACTGTTCAAAGCTATAAATTCCACATCACAGCAAAGTGTTCATCAAAGGGAGCAGAAACAGCCTTTAAGATGTGATCACTTCTGGTTCTTTAGTGTTCCCAATACAGGCTCATACCATTGCTCTATTTAAACAGCTCCACTTTTTGTCTCTGCAAACCTCAGTAGCATTTACGTGGCAGTACCGGACTTCCAGCTCTGTAAACAAAGACTGCATTGAACACTGATTAAATTGCAAGCCAGAAACCAATCTTCCCTCTTGCCCCCTGACGTGCAGAAACAAACTTCACAACTCACGGAGAGTTATAAAGCAGATGTGTTTATTGCAGCGCCGGGTGCAAGGGGCATCGCTCTTCCTAACTTGCAAATCTTAAGGGTAAACCAGAGTGAGAAATGAGGTACCTCTAGCTGCATGACGAGCGGTGCATCTCGAGCACGCCTGCTGAAATGAGGTTATGTGTTTGTATCAGACTTAGGGAGGAACCAAGTCACTCTACCACACTGGATTATTACTGAGAGATAATTTCTGCCTGTTTTGCTGCTGCTGGAAAGAAAAAAATTCTATTCTGAGCATGATACTGGATTCCACATTGTAAATCTGCCATTCTTGCCGGGTTATGAGGTCAGGTCACAATGAAGACAGTAAGATAGGCTTACTAACACTGAGAACTTAAGAGGTCAAGACTTTAGAAGAAACCAAAACTCTTTTGCACTACTTACATATTGCATTTTCAAGAAGATTTTTTAGCATAACCAGGGGGATTAGCTTGTCACAGCAGTGTTATTTGCCAGGTTTTAAGTCTAAAAAGATACAGGTGTGTTCACAGCACTTCAGGAGATGAGGCTTTAAGGAAAAAGAAAAAAAAAAGCAAGCCATAAATTCCCAATATGCCTGTGAGCTGGCAACCTGGATCCTGGGACAAAACAACCGGGTATGATGACTACAGCTTCCTTCAAAATTCTATTGCTCTTGAATCCGTTTCTGTGACAATACACCACTTCACATTAGGTACCACTCTAGTTTCCTCTGTCTACTTGTCCTCAAACCACTTTCCATTGAAGCAATTTAAAATGCTTCTGGCATCACTCTTACTGCGATTCACATGTGCAATGAGCTTGTAAATCACTGCAGTTCTCTTGCAAATTGTTGCATTTGGGCTTAAGACCTGTTCCCATACAAGTGTCAGCTGTTGCTTTTTTTTTTTTAATTATTTTTTTATTTGTGGAGGAGCAGGGAACATTCAAACCTGGGTTTCTTCTGGTAGGGTTGTATACAGAAAGATCTGCCTTTCCTCCTTAGTCTCCTTCAAATAATCAAGAACAATTTCTTCAATCCCAGTTTTCACCTCTGGAATTACATAATAAAAATTAGGCACGAAAATATTTTAATAGAAATAGCAAACAAGTCCCACTGAACAACATGAGAGTACTCAGAAGGCTTATGGGAGCCCACATCTGTTTGTCCATTGCAATGACTCATTTGGTAATAAAATGGTACACATTGATAATTCATCCTAAAAGTAGAATTGTAATAAAGCTATTACAACTTTATCATTTACTACTTTTCATCCATAAGTAAATAAAATACTTTTCTTCCATGAAATATTCTTATCTGAGGAAGTACAGAGAACTAATCCTCTCTTTGATCTCTGACAGATGCCACCACCAGTAGAAAATCTAAAGTGGGATGTACATGAAAGAAAATCCCTCTTGGGAAAAATGTTATAACTAGCCCAAACAAGCATGCCAGGTGCAGAAGCGCCTTGTAGAGACATGAAAAACTAAATTAATGTTAAGAAATGGATGTAACGAAGGCAACGTTAGCAACCTTAACATGGATGACCCCTTCAAGAAATTACAGAAAACAGGGGTTTTTTTCTAGCAGAAAAGAGAAGACTTTTGAGTAAGTGAAGAAGGATCCACACATTCAGATGTATCTCGAGACGCGAGTGTATCAAAATGTGATCTTCCTCTTCAGATCAGCAGCTAAAGGTTACTCTCATTATTTTTAATAGCTAGCCCCAATATCTTCATCTCTGTATGAAATGTATTCCAAGATCTGGGGAAGCTGATTATAGGATTCAATAAATATATGAAGACTATGTGTAATACAGGAGTGAAACCATACACAAGGACAAAGGAGATCTTTTTCAAAGAAAATATGGGCAAGAAGTCTTTTTCATATAGTATACTTTCCTGTTGAAAATGCAGTCTAATTTTACCAAGATCTTGAAATAAGCAACTATTAAACATGAATCTGAGTATTCTCATTGAAAACATTATGCTGAGTTCTCTTGCCTAAATAGACACACCAAAATAGAGCATGAAATACAGAAGAGCAGTACCCCATAGAAGTTCTCATTCTGACATGTATTTTTTGCCATTAAAATAATTTAGATCTGATATGAATTAAGGTGATTATCAGCAATCTGAGACAGCTGAAAGACTAAAAAAAAAAATCACTGCTAAAAATTAAGAGTGTCAAGAGCAGTGACCAACTAGTATTTGCTGCAATTATGAGTTAAAAAGCAACTTGGTCTTCAAGCCATTTTAGAGTGCAGTATTTCTCAACTGCAAATCTCTGTTGGCTCCCAGGAATGGAAAATGCTACAGAAAGCAGAGAAAAAGTGACACAAGCATCTAGAGGAAGCTCAGCACCCTCAGACAACACACTATAACTGTTCAGTGGATTTCATCCTTAAGAGATTTTTTGCAACAAAAGCTAGGTCATTCCAGATGAGGATAGAGATTTGGGGCAACATGATGGTACATTTAGTCAGCATTACTAGAAAGACTTCTGTGAATGCTAAATTCACTTACAAGAAACAACATAGCAACACCTCCCTCACCACAAACATCCCAAACAAGAAAAAAAACCCAAAACCAAACAAATGCCAAAAGACAACCTCATTCTCCAAGATGATCTTGACTATGAAAAAATGATGTTAATAATAAAAAAACATGTAATATATCACTCATATTTTTGCTACATTATTTATAAATAAAGAACATTGCAGTGATGCCTCACTTTCATGAGTGCAAGAACAGATTAACACAGGGTTGGGAGGTTTGGTTTTATTCATAGCCCTTTTTACACAGCACCAAATCCAAAATCCTCTCTAGAACTTTCTTGGAACTAATTTTTTTTCAAATCTTTTTCAGACTTTGTCTGGCTTACTGTGATGTGTCTGTGATAAGCTCTCATGTTCACAGTCTCTTCCACTTGCACATCTAGTCAATCACCTTTCTGAACTCACTCATATTAAAAAGCACGTCTTCACTTCGGAGGGTGAAGTATACCTGAGCTCAGGAGTAAAGCCAACACTAATTCACAGAAGAAGCACAGCTGTCTTTTGCATGCATATGTTTTTTAGAAAAAAGCAGTGGGTACATTAACTTCAATGGCATTTCATCAAAATCAATCCACCACAAATGAAATATAATATTCTTGAATTTTAAGTCTGCAGAAGATCCATGTGAAGCTTTGAGAACAGCATATTAGCATAGTTATGAAGCAGATGCCAATTCAACACTTGTTATGTTTAACACACTGTAACTTCCAGCAAATATTATACAGCCTTAAATGCATAAGCCAATCTAAATTACGGCAAAATTCCATATATTTCTTAATTACTTTTGAAACATGTATGCGTTATGTTACATATTGATGATCTGATCCTTTCTAACTTTGCTCAGCCGATGTACTGCTGCTCTCCTTGTAGCTGCCTTTTTCTTTTCCAACCAAACGTATTTGGGAATAAATTATTAGATGATTAAATGAATGACCATACTGAGACAAATCAAAGTCCATCTAGCCTACTATTTCAAATCCAAGAGCAGCCAACAACATATGTCTGGGAAAGAAGTTAAGAATAAGGCAACTACATAATGACTCTTTTCAGGCATAATCTCCCGGGCTCCAGCAGAACCTCCTAAGCCAGAAGTGGTATCATCATGTTGCAGTGAAACTACAAGCATCAGAATCTAGCCCAGAGCCAAGTCCTGCAGTTAGTATTCTTAAGTTCAAAGAAACTTGAAACCGATAAACACTTGTACGTGTGTTAGAGAATAAAAGTAACAGTAGTACTTAAAAAAAACAACCAACCAACCAACAACATCCACCCAACATGATCCTCCATGGAAGTATTATAATAAAAATCTTTGGAGATTTTCAAGGTAAGTATCTTTACCTTTCTTAACCTTAAAGTGTAAAACCACAAACTCAGTCCTGCGTGCGTGTGCACGTGCGCATGCGTGTGCGTGTACACACTCCCTCAACTCCACTGGTGAACCAGTGAAACCTATAGGATGCTTCCCAGCAGATTCTGAAAAAACTCAGGTGGAGTTGCAGTTGTTGGCAGCATCGTGGTTACTTAAGGACATT
>Ga0065711_1045619_pt1 | contig 13353 bp, 11 predicted proteins | sample Hoacrofraction12_FD_59098 | JGI IMG/M metagenome (GOLD analysis project Ga0065711, IMG submission 59098) | Hoatzin crop microbial communities from Cojedes, Venezuela - Epithelial fraction 12 v2 (version 2) | ecosystem: Host-associated > Birds > Digestive system > Esophagus > Crop | place...
GGCGTGGGGCGGGCGGAGGACACGGCGCGACCCGGAACCGCCCACCCCGCTTCCGGCGACCGGCGGCCCCCGCGGCGCGGAGCTGCGGACCAGGGTTCGAGTCCCGGACCCGGCGTTCCGCGGGTTCGAGTCCCGGACGCGGCAGAACACGCCACCTGGTTCATTCGCTGCAGTTTTGACTGAAAATTAAAAAGCAAGGGCAGGGGAACAGGGCAGGGACGCCGTGTAGAGAGCACCGGCACGGTCTGCATCTCCGGCCCCAGCCCTCGGGAGAGGCAGGGGCACCGGTGAAGGCACAGAGGAAGCTTCAGGGAGGTGGAAAAAGTGCTGGTGCTCCCCTCATGCCTGCAACAAGAACACGCAGTGTCTGCGGTGAAGGCTTCACTGCCGTGCATCGCCCCACGCTTTGTTAGAAGAGTCAGCTTTCTGGCAGGACCTCAGCAGTTTACTCAGGGAAAAGAAAAAATTAATTTTTTGTTTGTCCTTTTAGAGGGAAGATTGACCGAGGGCCGGCTGAAAGTGTCCCCTTTGTCTAAGAGCTGGCACTATTCCCCTCTATTGAGCAGCAGCACAAAAGGCCCATTGCTGCTCACCACAACGCTGTTGCAGGACAGCATCACTGGCCCCTCATCACATCGCCAGCACCCCCCGTCGCATCGCTGGCCCCCTGTCACATCGCATCGCTGGCCCCTTCCCCGATCACGATGCCGGCACGCCCCCCCATCACATCAAAGGACCGGGGTTTTCACTCCCAGCTCCACACCGAGGTTTGGGCAGCGCACACCTCACATCGGGGTCCGTCCTGCACGCGGAGCACAGACTCGCTGACCCACCTTAGCACCTGCACACGGACACCCCAGACTGCTCAAAATGAAGGTGCGCTCACAAGAACTGGAAACGTGGGGACTCGTACCTGAACGTCCTGCGATCATTTCTTCCATCCACACAGCCTTCATGTCTCACCAACCACCACCCAGGACTTGGATTTTTGCCGTCACTTCTTTATTTTGGGAAAAATATACAAATTAGTTCCGTTAAATAGGCTGCTCAATAAGTACACTCCCCAAACACAATGTGCTTACGCTCCATCTTCCCCTACAGATGCAGAATCTGTAAAACCAGCAGACAGACAGACAGACACAGCGCTACTTCGGTAACTCCCTGCAGCTCGTGTGAGGGAGAACGACTGAAATAGCTGCATACTCTTGAAATACCAGTCCAGAACCACAGCTGGTCGTACATACAAAAGCGGCAAGTTTTGCCTGTGCCCCACTCACCATTTTTTTTTTTTCAAACCACCAAAAAGTAGTACTGCAGAGAGGCACAACACAGTGAGGTGTGTCTGTTTCGCTGCCCCCCTGCAGACGTTCAGCGTCACCCTTCCCAGGAAGGGGCTGAGGCTGCCCAGGGAGGCTGTGGAGTCTCCTTCTCTGGAGATATTCCAGACCGGCCTGGACAAGGTCCTGTGCAGCCTGCTCTGGGTGACCCTGCTTCGGCAGGGGGTTGGACTGGGTGACCCACAGAGGTCCCTGCCAACCCCTAAAGTTCTGCGATTCTGTGACTGTTCCAGGTACGCCGGGTACCTGCTTACACTCTTTGGGAGACATCAATTTGCAAATCAGCACAACTGACATAGCAGCTAAAAACGAAAGAAAAAAAAAGAACAAAAGACATATTTGCCCCAGTTTTCACAGAGAAAACCACGGTGAGCCAATACTGGAGCCCAAAGAAAAGCCGTATCGCAATGTGTGGTGTAACCGTGATGCGTGTAACCAGAAAGGACAAATTATTACATGGCAAACGCAGCTTGTCCCCACAGATCACAGGCCAGCTGAGCAGTCCTATTAATGCCACAAGCTTTTTTTTTCTCAAAGTTGCTGTTTGAAGGACACAAGGACAAAACACCACAATCCCACCACAGCCCGTGCAAACCAACCTCACTATATTACACAGTGACACTGTGTGAACAGAACAGCTTCCTCTCCTCCTCTTTCCAACAGCTAACCTGCTTTAGTTCAACTCATCCAAAAATCTGTATAAATTACTACACTACGTCAACAGACTCTGTTGAAACTGGAAGTCACCTCTCCCAAAGAGGTTATTTTAGAAGTACTTCGGGTATCATTTAAAAACAACAAATTTCTCCCCCCACCAACACACAGTGACAGTGGAATAAATCCACTTTCTTTCACGTTAAAGAACAAGTTTTCCCTTTGCAGTGGCTCTAGTTTCTTAATTCCAGTATTTCAAAAGATGGTTAAGTTTGGTATTGCCACTTTTCTCCAATGGGAAAAAAAGAGATAGGCAGATGCCAAGGGAATACGGAAGAAAAAACAAATAATAGATACTAACGGGAGATCTGTGGTTCTTGACAATGTCAAGCTCTAAACCTCTTATGGAAAACCAAAGTATAATTGGGCAGGGTTGGGGAAGGCAGAAGGGGGAAGAAGCACTGGTGTCAGCGCAGAAGACGCAAAGATTTGACAAATGAAGGACCTTTAAAGTCCAATCTCTAAACCACATCTTCATCCTCACTTTGCTGAGTCTTCCTCAAGCTGGCCTGACGAGCTGTTGTGGACAGTGTGCCAGCTCCGAAGCTAGGAGCACACAGACAAGAGTCAGAAAAGCCAGAAGTATTTGCAGAGGAACAACACACTCTAACAGCAAAAGGGTGAACAAAAATGATGCCAAACGTGCAGGCAGCTCCAGGAAACCACTGCCAGCCCAAGGCTTAGACGCAAGCGGTGAAGACCTTGCTCAAGCAGGCGTTCCCATTCCTGACCTTCGGGTGGTCCCAAACAAGACAGTGAACATGACAAGCAGGCAGAAAGATGTTTGGTGAGGTAAAAGACAGTAGCACCTCCCTTCTAGAAATAGTAAAAAAAAGGGCTTTTTTCCCTGTATGTAGACATTTAAAAAGTTTTTCTCCTTTTTCCCCAATAAAACCAGTAATACAAGCACAATCATAAAAAATACCAACCCTGCTCAGAAGAGCTCTCAGGATCTCATTTCCTCATACACAAGCCTGTTAAACTTCAGCAAGTATTAAAAACTGGAATCTGATAGTAGCTTCCTGCCCCCCAGCACAGATTTATCTCACACACACGTGCACGGGGTACATACTACACTCCCCTTTCACAGATTAACTGTTAAAAAGGACGATTGTTCTAAGCCACGGAGACCTGTGAGGTCTGGCTCTCACAGAGAAGCCAATTTCCTCTAAGGTTTTTACCTGATTTGCAAGGCAAAGCTCTACTGCTCCTGTACATTCATTACAAAACAAAACAATAGTCTTTTAGAGCGAGCCTAAAAACCCTGGACCTGTTGGTGCCAGACCACAGGTCAGTTCTTGGCCGTTCGGAGCTTCCTGCGGAAATAGTCCGGCGCTGCATCATACAGCCAGTCCGCATCCACCACGCAGAGGTCCCGCATGTAGCACTTGTTGGTGTGAAGCAGGCCGTTGTACACCACGCAGGCTGGTTTGCAGTGGAAAAGCACGGAGGAGGGGTGGATGGCCACCGACTGGTGAGAGTCCACGGTGCTGTAGGTGCCGTCCAGCTGCAGCTCTGCAGCGTTCATGAAGAGGCTGTGAGCCAGGCAGCGGCGGATGTTTGCAGTGTCTGAGCGGGACGACTCGATTGGCATCGATAGCTGTTCAGCAGTGAGAGAGACAAACGTAAGCAAGCCTGTATGTGTATGTGCATCCTCGTGGGGAAACACAGCCCCATTTCAGCGCGCTTCCGAGGTCAGGCAGAAATCCTGCTAGCGTGGGAAGTATAAAAGGACTGCTAGGAATTCAGCTCAGGCAGCTGCTAGGCTAATCCAGACTAACAGCAAACAAAAGAGGAGTCGCAAAACGCTTCGAGACTCTCCTACGAGGGAGTTGTAGGCCAGCCAGCATTCGCAGCAGGACAGGGGTGCCAAACGGTGGCTGCCACGTCACACACAGACCACAGGCAATTCCGCAGCAGCTCCCACGCTGTGCCTTGCGCTCCATGACTGGCAGTAACAGTGCTGATGGGCAAGCTGCTGTTAAACTGAATGCCTGACTCCGTGAAGAAGCCAGCCAGCATGGGCTGCAGAGGCTGATGTCACTCCGTGGCACACATAGCATGGTCACATCTACACTGGGGCAGTGAAATTCCTTAGGAAAACACTGTCCTCTAGCCAAGAACCCTTCCCAGAGCTCTCCTCCTCTCTCACCTCTCCTCAACCCACTGAGCCTTGCAGCTCTCAGATTTTGGGGCACAGCTGCACAGTCAGGAATTTTGCCTGACTATTCATGGGAGACTGAAAACAAACCCACATTTTCTCACTCCTGGGACATGGTGCCCAGCAAAATCAGTTTGGGACAAACAGAAAAATACAAACAGGTAAAACAGAGAAATACAGTGTGGCAACAAGTTACCTTGACGCAAATGTCCCTGAGCTGAGCTCTGACGTCTGACACCAGCATCATGTTCCTGCTGTTGACAAAGTTCTCTTTGCACCATTCCTGCAGCAGAGACACCAGGAGTTAGCAGGGGCCGTTTCTTCACCCGAAAAGCACAACAGTCTTTGGATACCACGAAAAGCAGAGTCCTCCAAACACACAATCTTCCTCAGAGAAAAGGTGCTAACCCATTTCCTTGTTGTATTTCTACCCCTCATTACTCCCCTTTGTCTACATTCTCTCCCACAGTGCCAAGAAACTCAGAATTGCTCTGCAAGGCCACCAGTGCTTCGGAACCGCCCTTGCTATCCCCCGGGGGGTGAAAACCAACTACGCACAAATGACAGATGCTGCAAGGAATGGCATACACGCACCTACAGATCTGCAAATCAAACTGAGGAGTTTATAGGGTAGGATAAATCAAAATCTGCTTGTAAACAGGCTCAGTGTTTTTGCAATGAATCCTGCCAAAGAGCATGTCTAGGTATTTATCAGCAAGTCTCAACACCCTCCCACTCCCTCCTGCTTCCAGCTGGAACCAGGGAAGGAAGAGACCTGTCTCTGATTATAGAACAGGCCTCAAGAAGCTTTTGATAACCAGTTTTGGTACAGCTTTCTAGGGGATCCTTCGGCACTTGAACAGCTTTCTCCAATTACCCAGCTGTAAAGGATGAGTAAGCCCTCTCTTCTCATTGCTCTGGAAGGATGCGTATTGCATCACCCGCAAAGGATGCAGATGTCACTCTGCTGTACACCAAAACAGCTCCTCACCACCACAAGCCCAGACAGCACTGGCGTCCTCAGAGCATCCTACCTTGTTGCCACTGACATTTTTGAAGGCCCTGTACAGGCTGAGCAGGGTAAGATGATCGCCCTCACTGGAGATGAATTTCTTCCTGACGGACTGCACTTCTTCCCGCCGGGCAGGGGGATTGTAGAGGACACTGTCCACCGATAACAGCGACACGATGGTCAGGATCTCTTCTGTACAGTGGAACTTAGGGGACAGGAGGATGGTCTGCAAATCACAGAACAAAACTGATTTTCGTTCGACCAAATCCACTTCAGATGGGCAGGCTTTTCTGCTCACTGGCAGCCCAGGAACTTCACCAAGCATTGTTTAGGACAAGTTCATAAACATTTGGGCCTAGAGACAACGGTAAATCCTCTTCTGGGCCCACCAGGCACCTTTAACAGCAACTGCCATGCTCCTTCCTGCGTTCATGTACAGTACAAACATGGTGCCTAAGATCAACTACAGCATGGGACACTTCACGAAACTACTCAACAGTGCTACCAGCAATCCCGGAAACGGCATCGGAATTCACCTTGTTTCAGCTTCAGAGGTGCCAGAGGAAAGAAATTATATTTTTTAAAATCTCCTGGAATTAAAGGAAAAATGACAAGCAAAACAGCCCAGCTGTGCAAATAAGGCTGTGCTTCACCAATGTATGGCAAATGTATCAGTACTGCTGCAGTCGCCCCAGACTCCAGACCTTGTTTAGGGAGTTTGAAAGAGAAATGCCAGTGGTAGTGGGAAGAGTACAGGAGATGAGAATTAGCTATTTTTTCTGTAGTTTTTACTTTAGAGAACTTTGGTTCCAGGGGAAAGGCTGCCATCTTCCTTCCCAGCGGGGTTAGGACTAGCTGATTTTCCTTTCTTTCCACAGCTCCCAGCAGGTCCAGCTGCTCTATCGCTGCTTGAATAGCATCTGTCAAAACAAGAAGGTTCAGGCTGTGAGGCCTCCTGGCCGACTCTGGCAGGACAGTCAAGGACCCGCTGGTACCATCACAACCTCTTTCCCTTGGCCAGAGGGACAAATACTTTCTGTTTAGAGAAATTAGCGCCCCAAACTGAGGTTTAGCCCCTTCTATCCAGTAGGGTATCTACATTCTCCAATTCAAGTAGCAAAACCAGAGGCAAAACTAAAGCTGCCATCTCTAGCTTTGAGCAGAAGCTCCGTGAGATTTTCTATGGCTTTCCTTGGCAGTTAAGACCCACCTTCATCTTTTTTATGACTTTTTTATAACTGCTCCCTGCTCTGTTTGGAAGCGGGACTCCCCAGCTCTCTGCCATAATCATGGCTGCTCTGACGAGGCTGAGCAAAAGCAATGAGCAGTGAATGAATCTGAGACTTCTGGACCCCCCAGCGAAGACGCAGCAGAGAGAGACAGCTCCCCTTTCACAGCCCTGACCTTCTTTCTTCTCTGAATGGTCTTTTTAAGCAATTCCTCAGTGACTTATTTGTCAATTTTTTCCAGGGCTGCCTTTGTAACCACTTACCAGGAGACGGTTTGGACATGAAGTCAAAGGTGAGCACGTTGGGAATTCTCAGGGCCAGGAGCTGAAGCATCACGCTGGCCAGATTACACCTGCGCAGGCAGAAAAAAAACAACGGAGATTGTTCTCTTTTCTTTTCCCCCCCTTTCTTTTTTTCTTTTCTTTATTTTTTTGCCTACAGGTGGAGATGGAGTACTCAGATATGTGCTGCAACTGGAGAGACTAGTCCAGTGCTGGCTGGTGAAGCCTTACTTCCTAAACCACTAAGGGCAGGAAGTGAGTCCAAGATTTGGAGGGAATCCAAGAGAACTATTGCTCATGCATGTTTGAAGACTCAGAGTTCATTTTTCTTAAAAGTCAACCGGTCAGACCCTAGATCCAGTTTTGCTGTTCAGTTCCTAACACAGCTCCATCTGTAACAGCATACAAACGAGGTGTGGGAAGAAGTGTGATGGTATCAGGGTTCTTTTCTCACCTCTGTATCTCAGGTATTGTCATTTTGTCAAACTTCTCAAACTCATCCTCTGTGTAGAGCCGGTAACAGGTCCCACTGTCCTCTCGCCCTGCTCTCCCTGTTCGTTGCCAAGCCTGGGCCTTCGACACCCGCTGGACTGCCAACACTTCCAGACCGATTTCTACATATGGAAAAGCCTCACTTCAGTCAATGTCTGTGGAACATACAGCTTTGAAAAACATAACTGTGTAGGATTAACCACAAAAAATATCCCAGGGTCTGCCACCCAAATGCTGCTCAGACTTCACTTGGTTTAGCAGCCTCAAGCAAAGGCAATTTTGATGCACTCTGTCCATGAAGCGAAGACTCATTTGACAGATTTTTATCCCTGCATTGCTTGTACTCAAAAAAAACCCAAACCCCCACACCTAAAGCCTAGGATGTTAATTTAGACAGTGCAGAGGGTGTTTTAAAACAGCTCTCAGTGGAGCTTGTTGCCTCAAGTAACTTCTACAAGACTGAAAACAATCTCTGTGTCGCTGCTTAGAACTCCTCACCAGGGCTGTACTTCTTTGCTTTGACCATGCCTGTGTCCACAACGTATTTGATTCCCGCAATGGTGATGGAGGTTTCTGCGATGTTGGTGGAGAGGATCACTTTGCGACAGCCCTGGAAGGAAGAGCAAACTCAAGCCAGTCAAAAGCCATGTCAGATCAGCTGCACTGAAGAAATGCTACTACTTTTGGCCAGCATGGGCCAAGCCTACATATCATTGCAACATGCTATGACCACACACCATGCTTGCTACGCCAGCTCTTGTAAATTAAGATAAACTCTAGTTCCTAAGCAGTTTCTAAAGCATGTGCTTGCACTTCTTGCAACCAAATACACCACCCAGGACAGCTGTTATCAATATGTTTTTAAACCATTTTGATTCCATTTCTGGCACAAGCACAAGACCTGAATTCTTGTTTATCTGCTGAATTGGCACTAAAGGGCCTGAGGCAGCACAATTTCCTTTTCTTGTGGCCCTGCCAAATATGCCCGGGTTTTTAGCTTTCTTCAATTTGGCTGGCCCATTCACTGCTGTAGCTTTTCTTGTGATGTGGACATAAAATTCCAATGAAATGGGGCAAATTTCAATTCCTCTGCCCTTTTCACTCCCCCTAATCCTTCCTTCTTTTTATAATCCCAGATGACTTATCGTATGTATCTGTTAACACCACCCCAGTTGTATCGTCTTATATTACACTGGAACCATTCAGCCTAACATCAGTAGACAGTGGAGACTATTACTATCAGTACAGACGACTTTAACCCCTTAAATTCCACATGTTTCTTCCAAATACTCATGCAAGCAGACAGACAAACTCATCCTGCTTACCCATCACATTGCCTCACCTTGCGGGCAGCCTGAAAGACGCGGAGCTGTTGGCAGTAGGGCAGAGAAGCATAAAGAGGCATCACCACCATCTGTGGGCAGCCGTCAGGGAGATGCTTGGCAATGTCTCGACAGGTTTTGGTCATTGCTTCAATTTCTTCCTGACCAGTCAGAAACACCAGGATGTCCTCGGAAGAGGGTGCTTCCTGGAGCCAGAGGAAAACGCAAGCGAGAAGTTAAGATGGTTTGGACACGGAGGGAGAACTGAGATTGTAATGAGATGTTGTCCTGACAGCAGGGCAGCAAAGCACGTAAGGAAGAAAGAAAAGAGACGCATGCTGTGCAAGATCTGCAACAGCCTGGAGTTCGCAGTGGATTCACCAGAGGTGAAGGGTAAACCGCATTTTGGAGGACTGGGACTTAACAGGATGGCGGAATCATTTAAAGTCACATGTCTCTCTCATTAAATAACTGTCCAGGACATGCAAATGAGAGAGCCAGCAAGCACCCAGGTATAAGCCAGCAAACACAGAAAACTCAGGTGAGAGGAACATTTGGGTACTAGGTATGCATTGACATCAGAGACCTTGGATTAGCAGTCTCCTTTCAACTCCAGCCTTGAAGTACAAGTCCCAAAATCCTAACAGCAGCATCTTCAAAGCATTAAATGCAGGGTAATGAACAGTTTTATTTAAATGATTTAACGACCTGGCAGTTTTGCATTCAAACATTTAGTCACAAAATGCCTGTGGGTGTTATTTTAACAGATCTCTACTTGCTCTGCAGTTACGCTTTGCCAGTAAATCAGAATCACCTTCACGCTACTGTCACCTTCTGCCTGGATGTCCCCCCACAACCCAAGACTCTTTACAGTTGACCACTTCCCATCTTTCTTCCCACTTTTGAAATAACACTGGCATTCATCAACCCCTCTCTTGAGCCAACCCAACTCACTAACCCAGCACACTCCCCAGCTATCTGCTTTTGCTGGAGGATGCAGTGAGCACCTCAGGGACATCTCTGGTTTGGCAGCATCAGGCTCAAGCCATGTCTTCTGCCACCACAACCTGTGAGGCCCCCCAGTCAACAACCCACGGCCCTGGGAAGGTGCAAACCCGCCGAGACTGCCATACCTGGTGGATCTGGAAGACTGAGACCAGTGCGGCTTGGAGGTAATCACTCTGAGGCTGTTTGGTGTAAAAGATCTGAATGGGATGCTGCCGGCCTTCTAAATAGAGAACAGGAGCTCCATTGAAGTACTGGGAGAACTGGTCAACGTCCATCGTAGCTGACATGATGACCACCTTCAATGTGAGCATAAGATGGGTCAGCACTGCAGTTTCAATCCAGCAGGACAGTTAGTAGTCAGGACTAGCCAAAAGTCAGCTTCCTGAGGCTGATGTACGCTCAAAACAGCAAAAAGCACACAGAGCTCGGGACAGAAGAGAGTGATCTTTCCTTGTTAAAGCCATCAGCTTTGGCATCACACGAGCGTAACACGTTGGTATGATAAAATGAGTGAAGATGTGTTAAAATTCTTTTCTGACATTTAATAGAGAGAGCTGAGTACCCACAAAGCTAGACTGCACAACAGTCTGGTGAACACCACAGTGCCAGCACCCTACCAGGCCCCTGCATACCTTCCCCATCAAAACCAATGTGCTCTCACACATTTCACCATGGACACAGACAAATTCATTACACGTGCACCCGACCCACACGTGCAATCTCCTTCCCCAGGGTGAGCACGTCATACAGCTGTCACATTAGACAGAGAGCTCCTGTCCCTTGGGCGCGCTCAGCAACAGTACCCAAACCTCCCCAAACAATGTGTCTAGGCTATAGCCCACACCCAAGGGCCTCTTACAGAAAAAGGCAACACAGAGGTGACCAGATACCTCGTTCAGATGTGTCACGTCAGGCCCACACATCATCAGTTCTGTTGAGATTTAAAGGGGCTTTTTAGGAACAGGAAAACAGTCAAGGCTGAAACTTCAAACTCTTTGGAAAACCCCAGGAGATACTCATAGCGCTCAGGGTCCATGCCCCATCCCGGCCCCTTGCTGCCATCCTCGATGCACATACCTTTAGTGGCAGTTTGCCCAGTTCCTTCCGTTTCTTTTGTGCAGCTTTCACCACTCCAAAGAGCACATCAGTATGGATCGTCCTCTCGTGGGCTTCATCCAGGATGACCACACTGTACTTCCGCATCATAGGGTCCCCAATAGCTTCGCGAAGCAGCATTCCATCTGTTAAAAACTTGATTCTAGTTTCATCGGATGTGAGATCATCGAAACGTACAGTATAGCCAACCTATGGAAGCAATCATTACAGAAAGTTTAAGCAAAAGTTACTTGCATTTCTCATTGCCATCGTACCACTAAGAAGGACTACGAAGCATTCTGGTCAGTGCAAGGGACAGAAGACACCCAGAACTCCAGGGAGACTCTGGAAAGCGTAACGGTGTATTTGCAGTCCGCGAGCAGTTAGTCTTGAAAATCTAATAACCCACCTAAAGGAAGCTCCCAACACTGTATCCCACACTTTTTCCCAACTAGAAGTTCATCACAAATGCTCTACATTGCCTTTCCTTCCTCCCCTGCTGGAAACCACGGAATGCTCTCTGAAGACTTCACGCAAGGGAAATCTGTCTCCTCCACTTTTCTCCCACAGATTCACAGATCTGCAGATTCAGCACTCTGCTCTCCTTGACAGTGACTTTTGATACATGGAGCACCAGAAGAGCATGCAATATGTTTTATTCATTAACCAGTATTTTTTTCAAATGGAGGAGCACAGATAATAATCAAGAAGTAAAATACCACAGAGGCAGAGTCAAACACGTCCCCACCCTGAGCCCCAGAAGCAGGTAAAAAGCCATTTTTTCCACTCAGGCATATTATTAAATGAAGACTAACTGCTACCCCCATGGCTCTTTTTTATCTTACCCATTAAGTCCTGGTACAGTCCCGTTGGCACTGCAGTACTAAACCGACTCTCTCAAGACTTGGTAAAGCAACCTACCAGTTTCCCCAGCTCTGTCTTCTTCTCATCGGAGACTCTGGTAGCTAAGGATATAGCTGCTACTCTGCGAGGCTGGGTCACAGCAATGATGCCTTGGCGGCCAATTCCTGCTTCGTAGAGGTATTGTGGGAGCTGCGTGGTCTTCCCTGAGCCCGTTTCTCCTAAGGAACATCAAGGGAATAGTTTTTCCCTTTTATAGCGCCTTCAAATGAAAGGTCTCGACTCATTTTCCTATGTTAACTTTTAACCCTGTTGCAGGATGGGGAGGCTGAAGACAGGGAGAGGCCGGACAGCTTGCCCAAAGTAGCAGGCCAGGGACAGAACCCAGCACCTTGCTCGGGCTGCTAGACCGCTCCGCTGCTGAACTCCTTTCACCCAGGTACTCTCCAGCCACCCTCTGCTTGAGGAACACATTCCAGTCTGTCCGGGTACGACCTGTTGGTTGTGCAACACAGCCAACACAAGATGATAATCATGCAGAGCAAGGAACAGACACCGATTTGGTTTTATGCATATATTTACACTACACTCTAGGAAGTTTCAGAGTAAAGCTGCAAGTAAATCAAAGCAAAGGTTTTGTCACAACAGCAAGGAGTGGGTTACGGTTTGAGACTCTCAGAGGAGCACTCAGGGCACCAAGGAGCCAGCAAGTCTTCCTCTGCACCTTCCCAAAAGCAACCAAGGTCCCTGCAGGCTCCAGTGCGTGTCTTCTCCATCCACGCAGCACCACTACCCCATTCCCCCCCGGTGTATTTCGAACACAGCCGCTGCGCAGACCCCGCTACCAAAGACGGTGATCAGCAGAAGCAGCCCTTACCGCAGCCTCGGCAACAAAAAGCGTAACTCCCTGGGCGCAGCACAAAGCACAGCGCTCAGAGGCACTGCAAGTAAAACTGGCTTGAAGTGCGACGTGCAGGGAAGAGCAGAGAATGTTTTCAATGTCACTGCCACTTTTATTACAGCTTAAAGCACATCAGTAACTCAAATCAGACCCCTTTCAGCTTCCTACTGACCCACTACAAGAATGGCTCTACACAAAAGCACAAGGCTCCAGCAAACAGAGCCCTGTGCTCTCAACCCTTGCAAAAGCACACTGGTGGAGCGAGGTGAGAACTGACGAGGAGGAGGAATAAGCATAAGAAATTCAGAAAGATGACCACCAAGCAGAGAAGCAGCAAACTGTAAAATTACCAAACTGTAAGCTCTCCAGCTGCAGACTGGAAATAGCATGGGTGAGCTTTTTAGCTTACTCCACAGCTGTAAAATTAAGTGGCGTATTGCAGTGTATATATAGCAAGCAATAACGACAATCTCAGGATTACATGGAGGAAAGGAGATAAATGCAGTCATGTCTATCAGTTACCATGATAATTAATAACTAATTTTAGTTTTTAAGGGTTCACATATAGGAGGGGAATACAAAGCATTTTTCATTTAATTTTAATAATGCTGCGTGTTTAGACTTAAAAGCTGGGAAGCTGTATGTCTTCAGCTCCTGAAAGCCAGACAAAAAGCTTGTTGGCTTGGACTCAGAGAAAGCACAATAAAAGCGGTGAATGCCCCTGAAAATGCAGCCGAGGAGACACTTCTTCCAAAGAGGGGGGTTCTCCTGTTTGCCTTGAAGCCGGCTGAACACCAGGCAGATCACAGAATCCTAGAATGGTTTGGGTTGGAAGGGACCTTAAAGACCATCTGGTTCCAACCCCCCTGCCATGAGCAGGGACACCTTCCACCAGCCCAGGGTGCTCAGAGCTCCATCCAACCTGGCCTTGAACACTGCC
>Ga0065711_1045620_pt1 | contig 13353 bp, 16 predicted proteins | sample Hoacrofraction12_FD_59098 | JGI IMG/M metagenome (GOLD analysis project Ga0065711, IMG submission 59098) | Hoatzin crop microbial communities from Cojedes, Venezuela - Epithelial fraction 12 v2 (version 2) | ecosystem: Host-associated > Birds > Digestive system > Esophagus > Crop | place...
CTCAGCCTCTCCTCGTAGGAGAGATGTTCCAGTCCCCTCCTCATCCTCGTAGCCCTCCGCTGGACTCTCTCCAGTAGCTCCTCATCTTTCTTGAACTGGGGAGCCCAGAAAACACTAAGACACTAAGTGCTTTAGGTGCCGTCCAGCATGGAGGGTCCCCTGCCTCCCTAGAGAAGGCGTCGGGAAGGGGCTGGTGCTCCCCTGAAGCTGGGACAGCGTGCACTGCCAGCACTTTGGCAAAGGAAGCAGGGATGGAGTATGACTTGGAGGGTGCCCCCTGTGTCCCTGTGCTAAATTCACTTCTGCCACCACTCTGTTTAACATCCACCACTGCAATAGTCTGCTGCCTCCCCTCTGCAGAGCTGGGTGTTTGCAAGGTCTGCTGAGACAGTGTTTCAAAGTCAAGCTGCTAAAATCCAGAGATGCCTTTCTTGGGCTCTGCAGGTGCTTGTAATTCTTGTCTCAGACCCTGAAACTGGAGTGGTTCAAGTGGGGTGACCTGCCACTATTTCGCTAGGGTGGTTCGTTACCAGGCTGAGCAGGACCCCCGTGTCCCGTGGTGTTAGATCTGGGTGTGTTTCTCTGTTGCTGAGTGATATGGTGCAAAGGCAGCTTAAGGCTTCAGCTACTGGAAAGCTTTTTTCAGGAGAGTGGGGCTTCAGACATGACTTGGCTGAGGGTAGAGCCCTTGGAGGGAGGACAGCTCAGGTGGATGATACTGGGCTGGTCCTCAGACTGGGCAGTTCTTGGGGGGGTCTCCCAGAGCAGGCATATTCAAGTAAAAGAAAAGGAAATAAAGAAAAAAAAAGAGAGCGAGAGACGAAGTGGTGATGGCGGGGGGGAAAGGATTTGAACCACCTCTTGTACTGGTGACACACAGGACAGCCCTTGTCCAGCCCAGGCCACCTTGGCAGTTCCAGCGGAGCTGCTCTGCTCCAAGGACAAGGCAGAGGCATCAGTGCTTTTTCTCATGAAGGTAGTAGAGACGTTTGTACAGTTGCAGGCATGTAGGCTAGGATTCTTCTTTCCCACTTTCGGATTTTACCAGCTGTGTCTGTTGCAGGTGCTTGGGATTTGTCGTCTCACTACACGGCTTAAATGAAACCATACAAATCCCTGTGTGCGTTTCTTTGCATTCCTTTGTAAAGAATCCAAATTTTAAAAATCATTATGATTTAAAATATATGTGATCGTACTGTCTGGATCTGTAGCTTTGTAAGGACATGGCTGTAACTTTACTCTCTGCAGGTGTGTGTATCTCAGGTTCTAAAGGCATTTCCACGGGTAGCATTTTCCACATAGAGAAGGTCTCCGTGTGCTCCAAGTACTACCAAATCAGCCCAGAGTGCAGAAACTAGCAATTGAATCTCCCTAGAAAACAAAAGTCTAACCATAATTTTGCACGGTGTGCTAAGATAGTCTCATGATAGTGTCTTGTAAGTGTCTTGTGTTCTGAAGACATCTGTGCTCCGCGTGTTTGCTGAGCACATCTGACCAAACCTGTTTTCTCCCGGTTAAGAACAATTATTTCCCAGCAGAAGAATTGCAGCACCTGGATTTCACTTTGTGTTGTTTCAGATGGCCAGGGAGTTGGATGCTGAGCTCCATTGCATGGCAGACAGCTGGATTAGGGCGATTTTACATGCACTTCGTTGACCCAAGGTGGCCTGCATGGAGCTGATCTGTAATGAACATCTAGTTGCAGCTCTTCCCTCCTCCCTCTGAGCCTGAGCAGGCCACGGTGTGAAGTGAAGGTGAGGTGAGGGGTTTAGCAGCTCAGCAGTGTGCTGCTGCTCTTAAACGACCTGCTGACAATGCTTCATGTGTTGTTTTATAGACCAGAGGCATGTCTTCCATACCAGCTTTATTATTCTGCGTAAAAGCCTGCGGGCTGCAGTGGTTTCCTTTGTATGGAGCTGAGGTGTGGGACACTCCATTACACTCTACCCTAATGTTTTAACATTAGGGTTAATGTTAAGACCTAGCTTGGGATTTGTGCGATCACAGACTTGGACCGTGTTCAAACACCCTGCGTGGCAGGCTGCGTTCTGCACTTGCCGTCAACCAGAGGAGCAGGTGGTTTCAGGTGTTGTTAAATGAGCTTTCTTCTCCAGAGTTGGTCCCTTGTCGACATAAGGTCTCTTGTTATCTTCCCTCATGCATGGTGACAGCCCAAGGATCCTCTCTGTGTAGGATACTCATGCAGTGGAAGTGCCAGGGGTGAGAGACTGAAGTATATAATATTTGTCTAATAGGTGCTTCTGTCTCCCGTGTAAAAGTGTCCTAAGGAGTCCATACATAGGTATATAAGGAATGTCCTAAGGAATACATATACAGGCGCATCACAGATGTGTGCTGCAATTTCTGCACCCACTCCTGGCCCGAGGGAAGTCAGCAGCACCCAAATAACCCCAGCGTGTGCGTCAAGGCTTGCAGCACATGCTCACTCTTCCATGTTGCCACAGGATTTTTCCTCACCTCCCAGCTTCCCCGCTCGCACCGGCATGGAGGCACCCCCAAAGCCCAGCATCGCTCTGCTCCTCCCTGCGAAATGTCTCTCCTCCTGCCAAAAGGATCCATCCCTTCAGCTCTGAGGCTGTCCACCCACCTCGTTTCACAGCTTTGCGCTCCTCTCTGTGCTCTCGGCGACTGCAGACGTGCTCCCCGTGTATTCACTCCTCTTCGTACGTACCTGTCCACCCCAGCATGCGAGTACCTGCATGTTGCTGACCTCACCTACCCAGTGCTCTTTCCTAGTGTTCCCTTGCATGTTTTCATGACCTTGAAAGCCTTGCCCTCTCCTGCCAAGCTCCTGGGACTGCACAGCTTGCAGTGTTTTTCCCTGCTGGGGTCATTTAAGGTGGAGGGCAATGTTCATGAATGTGCTAGGTTAGATCGTGGAATAAATAAGGCACGACATGGCCATGACACTTGCAAGTTTCCTTTCTAGGGTTGCAATTGTGCATTTCCATTTCAAATTCTTACACCATCCCACACTGGCTCCTCACCGACTTGGTCTGAGCGCCGCGGAGGGGAATGGCAGCCTCCCCAGTGCTGCTCTGCCAGCGCACCCGAAGGCAGACCAGCCGTCGGTCCCCTCTGCTGTTGTGCACCTGCCCCCTCTCCTCCTCCTCCTCCTCTGCACAGACCCCTCTCTCCAGTCCTGCCCTTTCCCACCACGTACGTCGCTACCGGTGCACGTGCCTGTTTGCACCACGACGTGTGTTCGGCTGCAGTGAGCTAACTCAGCTGAAGCAGGGGAGCTGGAGGAGGACAGGAGCCTCTCTGTGCCCCTACGGAGAGCGCAGCAGACTGCAAGCAGTGAATTGCCAACGGACAGTGCTTTGCTGTTTGCTTGGTGGCCCCCTCAGCGACTCTGTGCAGCTCGCTCAGGGCTTTCACGCAGCCGTTCCTCTCCTTGGCCTGCAGCATTCCTTGCTCTTCCCACCTCACCGCACCACGTCTGCACCTCTGCGGACCCAGAGCTATGCCCGGAGCCATGGGTGTGTTGAGAGCCTGTCATTAAGCAGAGAGTGTACCCATCTTCTTTTTTAGCATCCTGTTCCTCAGTTGTCTTACAAAGGCTTTCTTAATCTCATTTTACTTAAAGCTGCAAGAGCTTCCTGTTTCTCTCCCCAGATGTTTCTTTGCTGGCAGGTATGCAAGTACCTGAAGGTGTTGGGCACGAAGAAAAAAAGGAAGCACAACGAAACTATTATATCTCAGCAGGCAGAGATCTTCGAGCAGAGTTGTCACTTGTAGCTCACAGAAATGAAAAGAATATTGTTGCTGGAGAAAAAAAAAAGGTTAAAATTCTGAGAAGTCGTTCTTAATTTCTGAGAGTCTTGTTTGTGCTCCATTTAACCAAGCTAACAGCTATTATTACCAGTTGTCCGGTCACTGCAGGACCTTCTGAGAGGTGAACAGGGCACAGCAGCACACAAGCAGCACCAAGGCAGTCTGTAGGGACCTTGCAATTTCAACCCTGTAACAAATTCTCCCCATTTTTCTATATAAAATTTCACAACTGAATTGTGTCCCTCCGCCTCACTGGCGCACGCAACAGGGCCAAGTCTGCCTTGTCTGCATCTGGAGGGGGCTCGTGCAGAGGGTTTTCTTGACAGCCCTGCGGCATTTGCCACGTTTCCCGTCCCACCACAGCCCATCAGTGCCTGATGCAGTAGCTCTCCTGCAGGAAGGCTTTGATGCGAAGGTCCATACGGGGAGTTGGTGTCAGATACTGCGTGCTGCCTCTCCGCTTGCCGGGGAAGGCTGCGCTGGCTCCCAAGAGCAGGGTGTCACAGGGAGCCGTTCTGCCTTCTCCCAGCTCTAGCTCATGGGCCTTCTCCGCCTCGCTTGAGGAATTTAGCTTTAGGAATTGAGGATAAAAAGCTGGGGTGCTTGTGAATCTATCAAAATGCACAATGTCAAAACCCCCCTGCCTTTCATTGCAGTGCTGGAGGTGCTGAAGGGAAGAGGCTGAGAGATCATGGTCAAGGGAGCTGGATGTGAAGTGGGTCACGCTGGCTGAGGTTGGGTGGAAACGGGGAAATTGGGGGGATGAATCCAGACTCCAGCCACCCCCCTGGCTCAGGTGGGTTGCTGCTGGTCTCCGGGGCCCTACCTAGGTCTAATGACCTAGAGAGAAGTCCAAGTGAATGATAGACCTTGTTCCCACGAGACCACTGTTGTCTGCTCGTGTTCAGTCCCCGGTTCGGTTCTGCCACTGTTCCCACCCAACTTGTCTTGGACAGAGCTGCCTCCTGGGCCAGCTGCACATGGACTTGAGCTGCTCCTGTCACAAGTAACAATCATGTGGGCAGTGCCACAATTTTGGACACTTCCTTCTGGCTATTTGCATATGGTTGTTTTTATCCATCTTCTCAATCTGAGGGCAGATGCTGGCTCTGTCAGGTCATCTGTGCTTCTTGGCTTTGCGGTGACTCCTAGAAACCTCCTCGTGCAGCTGTGGGCTGCCGGTGGCAGTAAGCAACAGTAACTCTGAGGTACCTTGCGATGTACCTGGCCTGAGCAAATCATTACCTGTGCCACAACGCTGCTGGGCAAAGGTCTGCGGGGCCTCAGGTAGCAATCGTGTGCACTTTGGTTGGGGATCTGGCGATGGTGGAGTAAGAAACTGGGTAATCAAGAAGGACTCAGTATGGATAGCGGCTAAACTGTGGTGTGAGAAAGGGTTACAGCTGGACTGGGTGGCAGCATAAACCATAATACTTAGGGATTTTCATGCACCTATGGGTATCCTTCGGCAAAAAGGTATAAGGCTAATTGTTTTTTCTCTGGAGATCAGTGGCAAAAATCCCATTGACCTCAAGTGGAGCAAGATGCAGCTTCTGCAGCTGATTCTTCAGCGCCTTGTGTGAAGGGGAGGTGGCCGGTAAAGCAAAATGGAGCTCTTTCCTTCCCTTGGGGTACGCTTGGCTGCTGCTGGCACAGACCATCACACCTGCCAAAATTGTGCCTGTGCACCATGCAGGCCTAGAAGGAGTGTTTCAGTGCAGGTGACTTGGAACGAGACCTGCATGCAGATGCTTCAGTCTGACGCTGTTGGAGTTGCGTGGTTTGGGGGAAAAGGCTGTAGGTGATACAGTCCCAAACAAGTGAAATGGCTAGCAGCACTGATAGGGAGGTCACAGAGGAGAAGGCTGCCGTGCTCGGACTGTGTCTTCTGGAAGGGTTGCAAAGTGAGGAAGACGCAGGGAGGTCAGGGATCTATGGGAAGGAGCCAGAGCATGAGCTAGGGTTAGGGTTGCAGGTAAGCATCCAAGGAAACAACTGCAGAGCGGTCAGGATTAGTGGGTAATGGAAAAGATGAAGACCGGGGCAGCTGGGTGGGGATAGTGAGAGCCAGCAGGTCAACACCATCCTTGAGGTGGATGAATGAACCCCTGGCACCCCTTTTGGGATGGGGAACTGGTGAGGAACTGTCTGCAAGCATGTTTGTACAAGTGTATTTCCTATATGAGTGGCCAAATGCCATCGTTTGCTTCCAAGAACCTCACGTAGTTTCCAGACCTTCAGCAGGCCCGTGCCTCAGCCAGACAATTTGTGGTGCACAAGGACATGGTAGCAGTCAAGCAGCCCACGCTGTTTGGATATCTGCAATAAGACAGCACTGGAGTGGTGGGAAGATGTCCGCCGTGTCAGGCTGCGGGCCAAGCACAGCTCTGGTTTGAGCAGGCCAGCCTCCGCCGAGATCCTCGCGTGCGTGCCGCGAGCTCCCACGGGAGGGGAGCAGAGGATGCCACAGCAAGGTCCTAGCTGCAAGAAGGGCCCCTCTTGACGTGGACCAGCTTGCTGGTTTTGGGACACCTGGGTTTGAAAGCTGGAAGTCCGGCCTTGCCCAGAGCTGCTCTCGTGGGTGTTTACTGACCGTCCCTCACAGCAGCGTGGAAGAAGGTCAGAACTTCAGAGCAGGGGCCGAGCGCTGTTCTCAAAACTCTGTTCCACAGGGGAGTTACTACAGATTTACCATGGTGTTCCTGAGATCAAAACCAGGCCAGAAGGAGCTCATTAAAGTCATGCTAGTATGAGATTTGGTATGGTCAAACCCATACACCCTTCATCTGCATAACCGGGTCCCTCTGAGTTACTGGAGTTGTCTGGAAAGGCCGCAGTGAAACCAGGCACCGTTTACCTGAAACTGAAAAATCCAAGCAAACCTCTCTGAAAAATTGTCAGGCAGGGGGGCTGCTCAGGGGGGTTCCTCGCTAGGCCGCGTGGTAAGAATTGGCTGAGCCACAAAGCTGTCTGCCTTGCTTGCTGCAGCTAATCAGAGCGTAAGCAGAGTGAGGGCCAGGAGCTGGATCTAAGCCCACGGAAGCCAGTGGAAGGGCTCCCACTGGGCTGAAGCCAACGCGGTCCAGAGCAGCTTGGTTTTAAAAATGGAAGAGAACATAAACAGGCGTGTCTGAGCTCGGGCATTCCTTGAACCCAGATACATCTCTGTCTGGAGCAGAGCAGCTCGCTCTGCGTGCCTCAGTACTCAGAGATGTCAGGAGGTCTGAGAGGGACCAAGGGGGAAGAACAGCGAAGGTGGCTGAGGCAGAAGACATTTACTTGTGACAGAATTTACTTGTGTAAGCTATCTGTATCTACTTTTTTTGTTTCTTCCTGTGGAGAGAGAAGGGTTAAAGCTGGTCCTACGTCAGAATTCCAAGTGGCTCTAGAAATGCAATCGGTCTCTCGATTTCCTTCAACCCCATAGCATAAGGGAGCTACACCACTAAGTTAGAAAGCATCATTTGTAAAATAAGTCTCATCGTGTATGTGCTGGGTTATTTCAGCATCGTTAGCACAGTGCTGCAGAAGCCAGTGATGCAAGTGGCGTGGATGGATTATTATTTTTTTTTAAGGGTTGGATAATTTTATGACTAATAGTAACACTTGCAACTATGCACGGTAAGAGAAGAGTTTGTGCTGCAGGGCATAAGCTGACTGCATAGATCATGAGAATGTTTTTTTTTTTCTCCTCTGTAAAGTAATACACTAAAGGTACTTTTGAAGGTTGTTTTCTTCTGCCTTTTAAACATTAGGTGTTGGCCACTGGTCAAAGGTGGATTGCCTGATGGGATGAACCAATGGTCTGATCTGCTAATTACTGAATTCCTATGTGAGGCTTTTATTTCTTGCACAGGGAGGTGCTGTGCATACGCTGTGCCTTTTCAGAGACCTGTTTTTGTAAGATGGAATTAAAGCACCAGCTCTGCTCCCTAATTGAAACCGGCAGCATGCAGTAAGTTCAGATCACATCTGCGTGCTGAGTAGCCCTAGGCGGGCCCCTGCAGTTTCTGTTCCATGCACGGGAACTGTATTTCTGGCAGAAGCTCATAGGATCGAGTGAAGAAATTACAATAAATAATCTACCGTATTTATTTCATTTTTTGTGTTTGCTCGGGGAACTTCCAGAAGTAGATCAAAATCTCACATGTATTTGATGTTGTTTAGCAACAGTTCATTACATGGGCATTGGTTTTTTTTCTTCCTGATCTGGCTAAGGCTAGCTCTTGGATAGTCCAGGCCTGTTGTGAATGCTTGTAAGAAGTGAATTAAAAATTGGCCCTCTCAGAGTAAACAAAACCGTGGGCTGAAAATACGTTGAGGTTGATTCTTCCCGGGTGGTTGAATCACCCAGAAAACTGGGAGAAAGCTACCTTAATTACTGGGAAGATGACTGGTAAGAGGATTCTTTTTAATGTTGCTGGTTGAGGCAACTTGGTTTTGCTCTGTTCCTTCCGCTCCTATAGCTGTACAGCTCCGTACAAATTGTGTACAGCTGTGCACACAAGCGAGCAGCTGGGCAGTTTTGACCATTGGGCAAGATCCCTGGTGGGTGGTGGTTTTTTTTTAAAGAGCAAAAAATAACCTGGCTTGTTTTTTCAGCTTGTGGTTTGCGCGCCATCAGTTAGAAAACATCCTTTTGATTTAACAACCGAGCAAACTGGAGCAAGCTACTAAAAGAGAGAAAATACGGAATACTGAGACGCTGTCCTGTATTTGTAATTTGTAATTGCATTTTGGTGTCTCATGGGTCCTGATTAAAGCCTGCACATCAGGTCGCGGAGCAAGTGTGCTCCGCGGTGACTCCTGCTTTGCTCGTGGTGTTGAAGAAGGGATTTCACTCGGGGTCTGGTCTTCCATCTCAGGTTCACAAGTACGGGGGTCTCCCCAAATCCTGCTCCCACCAATCCGTTCGAGTTCAGTGCTACGTCTTGTCGGAGCAGGGAGGGGAAAGGAGTTCCTTTGCTGTAAGAAATGGTGACCGTACACCGTAAGGACGTTAGCACTAAGGGTTCCCCCTTGCCCTGGCAGCAGCTGGGGAGTCAGCAGTGCTGTTTGGGTCTGTCACATCCAGCCCTTGCTGGGGCTCTGGGAGTCTGCTGGGATGGTTTCATTGGTGCTTTTCTCATGTCTGAGATGGAGAAGTCCTGGGTGGGAAGAATAGCTTAGAAATTTTTCTCCTACGACAGCTATTCTTTTCTGTGTCTTGTCATTGCTTGTTTTCTTAGCTTTACCTTGGGGTGAGGGAAGAGTAATGAAATCTGATGGGTTTTCATGAGAAGAGCCTTGGGTACTGAGCAGGGAAGGACCAGGGAGCGGTGGCTGATTTCTCAGGGGCTGTGACGGAGGCACGAGCTGTCCGCACCCTTCAGACAAAATATGGTGGTGCCTCGCGCTCTGATGTTGTGAGAGGCAGCTGGGAAGCCCCCTTGGTAGAGGTGTCCCCCAGAGGGTGTTGGGCTGGGTGGGAGCCCTTGTTGTCCCTCAGGCTGGACCCATCAGGTCTTTTCCACCCATCTTGGCTTGCTCAGATGGTGACCTGGCCTGGAGTCAGCCCTGGGGCTTGACGTGGCAGCACCACAGCCTGGCCCGGGCAGGTGCTTGCTCATTGCCTCGGCAGCAGGCGGATTGCTTATGGCCAGAGAAGAGGAGATGAAAGGGAGAGGAGGGACTAGCTATGATTTATTAATGCTATCAGGTTGCGTTTCTTTCCAGCGCTGCAAGACTGGGACAAGACTTGCAGGCAGCTGATGAAAGAGGAGACAGAACTCATCAGGAAACATGAGAGAGCTTGAAGGAGGAGTCTCAGGAAGGTCACTGGGAGATGGGAAGGACTGAGTGCTCCCCGAAAACTGTCAGAGGCTGGAGGAGCGGAGAGGGCCAGGGAATGACAGCGGGAAAGAAATTAACTAAAAGGCATGGGGAGGCTACCTGAGAAGGGATGGGAGAAAGTGGACAGTCATCTTATTATTGCAGAGTTGGTGGAAAAAAACATGATTTTTTTTTTCCTCTTCTATCATGTTTCCTGTTTGCTAATAATTTTAGATAGTCTTACTCCTGGGGTGTCTTCTCTGTCATTTGAGCTGTTGCTGGATGAGAGCTTACATACACAGAGACCCTACCACGTTGCTAGCATAGATGTACTCGGGTTTTATGAAGAAGACCTGCAGGAGTTTCTAGGGTTAGCTACGGGACTCAAATTTAGCAGCATCCTGAAACTTTCTGTAGAGTTCGGTTGAAAATTGTGCATGCACTACACATTTTTTGTAACTTTCTTTTAACAATCTGTAGCAGGGATAAAGTTGCTAATTGAACTCGTATTTCGTTTGATACGGCCCAAAATAGTTAGAGATGTTGATAAAGGGCATCCCTCTGCAAGGGTCGCTTACAGCAGCTGAATGCTTTGGTGACCAGATTTCACCAAGAGGCTGGGATACGCTGTGTCTCTCATCTGGGTCTGTGACAATCATGCTTTTGATCACAGGCAAAAATGCATAGAAAATGTTGCTCTGACATTTCCCAATTATGCAGAGTTATAAGCATTTGAAGTTCAATCCGGTGAGGCTTACTTTACCAGCTTCAGAGCTGGAGAGATGCAGATATTCCTAGATGAGAATTATTTTCTTTTTCTTCTTTCACTAGAAAGCTTTTTTTCTTATTTCTAATGAGGATCAAAGTACCCAGGGGCTTGGTTTTTCCGACAGGACTAGCAGCGTTTCTGTAACAAGTCCATGTGAGCCTGAGCGCGCAGACCCTGCGAATCAGACTTTCCATCCTTGTCATTTTGGGTATTTTAGAAAGTGAGAGAATTGAGTGCCCCAGTAGTCCGGGGACACGAACAGATTTGTGTTGTGCTAACCATCAAAAGGTGACTGAAAAACAGAGGGAGCACGCTGGCATCCAGGACATGCCCAGATTTCACCAAGTGTGTGAACGCAGTCGCGGTCGTGGGCTGATTCATCCCTGTTGGCAGTAATGGCTTGCACTCGTTCCATGTTTACTCTTCACGATGTTTGTCCTCTTACTTCATCGGTGCTGCTGTTAGGGTTACTGAATTTTCAAACATCAACACAGCTGCTTTGTGGACAGGCTGAAACCCCATTTTCGCAGTGATGAGATGTCAAAACCAGTGCTGAACAAACACCTGGTATTTCAGTCATTACTGCAAAAAAAGCTTGATAAAATTTAGTCAAGCAGCGCAGATCCTTAAAAGCGGGTGAAAATCAAGTGCGTGTTATATGTTGTGCCAGTGTCACTCTTGGTGTCAGCTAAAAGAGCGAAAGCATAGGAGAGCCTTTTTGGGCCGTTCTGGAATGGTGCTGTCTCCATTTCTACGCCAGGTCTTCTGTAATAACTGTTGCTGAGACCCAGGGCAGAGCAGCAAAGACACGAACCTGGCAGCAGCGAGCAGTTTTGTTTGCTTGCCAGTTTACCTGTTAGCGTGTTGTGTCAGAGCAGGACTTCTTTGGATGGATAAGCTCCCAGACAATAGGTGCCTGACAATCCCATTGCATCATTTTGGCATCAGTTCTCCAAGCAGAAGAATGTGTCTAACAGTGGCAGTTGTGTGTGTCATGAAATATAATAGACAAAGCCCTGCAGCTTTAATGTATAATAGACATCCCGCAGCAAACAGGATTTATGTTCTGCTCAAAGTTTTCTAAATCCTGTGAAATGCTGATGTGGTAGCCTGGCTATTACTCTGTGGTTGCTTTACTTGAATGAAAAAATCAGTATTCATTAATATAGTAGGGACATGAATAATAAACGTAGCTTACAAGATCTCTCATGATTCCTTCTAGCAGTCAATCTCTTCTTCTGTTGTTCCTCCATCCTCATTTCTCAGAATCACAAAGAGTTTTGATCACAGACTTGAAGCTCGCTGTGGAGAAGGTGGCTCTCTAACGGGGAGGCAGAGAGCACAGAAAGACAGAGGAAGGCTGACTGATTTTGCGAACTCTGAAGTAGTTAATGTATTGCCATTTTAGGTTGGGCTCTACAAGTGCACTTGTGTGGCTTGGCTGAAATCCCAGCACTTTCCCTTGGGACTTTCGCTTCCAAGGTAGTCACAGGCAGAGTTTTCAAAAGCAGAAGTTGTAGACTTTTGGGGTTCGGAGATGTCGATGTATTTTGATGACTGGCTCTTTTAAAACTACATTCACAAATTATTTTTGCCTCATGTGGTGAACAGACTGGAGTTAACTTGGAACAAGGCAAGTAGCAGCCCTGGACTTCAGGAGAGCAGACTGTACCATGTTCAGGGACCTGCCTCAAAGAATCCCGTGGGAGAGTCTTAGGGAGCAGAAGAAGAACCCCATGCCCCAGAACAGGCAGCTTTGCAGGAAAGGACCTTGGGATCCTGGTGGACAACAAGGTGAATATGAGCCAGCCATGTGCCCTTGCAGTGAAGAGCAACAGTGTCCTGAGCTGCATTAGGTCAGATAGAGGGAGATGGTCCTTCCGCTCTGCTCGGCCCACGTGAGGCATCTGTAGTGCTGTGTCCAGTTTTGGGCTCCCCAAATGAGAGACATGGACACACTGCAGTGAGTCCTGCCAAAGGCCATGAAGATGATTACAGAACTGGAACATCTGACATACAGGAGAGGCTGAGGGAGCTGGGGCTGTTCAGCCTGGAGAGGAGAAGGCTCAGGGAGCTCTCGTCCATGTGTGTAAATACCTGGTGGGAGGGAAGTAAGGAATAAGAAGACAGACTCTTCTCAGTGGCATCTAGGGAAAGGACAGGAGGCAATGGGCACAAACCAAGCCAGAGGAAATTCTGTTTAAACATAAGAAAAACTTTTTCTACTGTAAAGGTGGTCAGAGACTGGAACAGGTTGGCCAGAGGAGTTGTGGAGTCTCTGTCCTTGGAGATGTTCAACACCTGACTGGACATGGCCCTACGCAACATGCTCTAGGTGACAGTGACCCTGCTCTGAGCGGGGGCTCAGACTAGATGATTTCCAGAGGTGCCTTCCAGCCTCAACAATTCTGTGGGCTTTTATTAGCACACAGAAAAAAAAAGGTAGAGATAGTAATCAAGAATGGACTGCCCTGGGCTATTTGTGGAGCCTGGAAAGTCACAGGCACACACAGTCCTCGTCTCCATCCCAAGAGACACCACATCAGGGACTTTTCCCATAAAATGGTGTGTAGCATATAAACCATGCCGTAGTGTTTCAGGGCACCAGATTTGATGTCTGATGCTCTCCTAGCAATGTAAAACCTGAAGCTTTGCGAGTTGCTGGTGTCAGAGGCACACAAAGGACAGACGACGAACAAGTAATCCTTTGGCAAAACGCAGTAGAGAGGCCAGCTGCTTTCACTCGCCTTCAGTTTTGGCAGAACATGCTAGAAATGGGTATTTTGAGATATGTGGTTAATTTGTATAAGGTGGTACACTCGTATCGTCGTGGAAGGCAAAGGAAATCGAACAGAATCTGTGGAGCTTAGAAATGCTTACAAATATCTGCAGGGTGGGTGTCAGGAGGATGGGGCCAAGCTCTTTTCAGTGGTGCCCAGTGACAGGACAAGGGGCAATGGGCACAAACTGAGGCA
>Ga0065711_1045618_pt1 | contig 13352 bp, 3 predicted proteins | sample Hoacrofraction12_FD_59098 | JGI IMG/M metagenome (GOLD analysis project Ga0065711, IMG submission 59098) | Hoatzin crop microbial communities from Cojedes, Venezuela - Epithelial fraction 12 v2 (version 2) | ecosystem: Host-associated > Birds > Digestive system > Esophagus > Crop | place...
CCCCCCCCGCCTCCGCCATTTTGGGACACTGGCGGTGTCGCCGATGTCGCGTCCGCCTCAGGCTCATGGCGCCCGCCCGCCCGGCACCGCCCCTCCGGCGGCTGCGCTGCCCCGGCCCTGCCTGGCCGTCGGGGAAGGTGGGCTCTAGGGGCGCGGGGAAGGCAGCCCGAAGGACCGGTGCCTGTGGAGGGCGCTGCCCCGGGCGGTGCCACCAACTCCGGCTCTTCCGTGGGCGGCCGGTGCCTCACCGGGGCCTGGGACTGTCTGCTTAACCCCGTTTGTTTTCTTCTGTCAACCTTTGAGCAGGGCATCTCTTGCTTTGGGCCTTGCTTTGGTGCTGATCGTTCGCAGATCGAGCCCGTTGCTGGCCAGCCCTCAGCACGGCCAGTCCTTACTTCCATCGATGAGTTACGCCGCGGCTCTGCCAGGCTGGCACGTGGGAAGCGCGGAAGGAAATCCCTTTCTTTATCATATTTATATCAACACGAGTCGCCTCTCACAGGATCCCCGAGAACTGGTACCTCCGACAGCGGCAGGAACACAAGGCGTGACAGGAAGGTCACTTCTCACACCTTGCGCGGCATGCACAAAGCCGGCTGTTGCTTTGACCCAGGTAGAGGGGTGAGAGTAGAAATGCAGGAGAGTTTGGACAGCCTTAGAAATGCACGCTGCAGGCCACATCTTCTCACTCTTACTGCTTTGCTTTGCTGCTAAACACATCAGCTGAAAGAAAAGGCAGAGGAGGGAATGCATACGGAGGAGGTGTGTTTAAGTCCAACAGTGAGGCAAGATATAGAAAAGGAAAAGCGAGGGTTCAAATAGTTTTCATCAAAGCAGATGAACTGACTTTTTTACCTTTTTCAAATACATTTTGTACATCATTTTCCTAAAGAAAGCTCTCTTCGCATTGGTTGGGATAAGTAAAATGTTTTGATTTTTGACCAGCTGAAAGCTTTACACTGAACTAATTCTTTCTTTTTAGATGCGGAAGAAAACCTGAAGAACATTCTTTCATGTTCTGAATTTTTGCTGGCTTAGTTTATAAGTGACGAGTCTTACTTCTTAATTTCATTTTCATTTCTGAGTCACGCTCCATTTACATGAAAAATGCGATTTAATTAAAATGTGCAAAACAGTATTCCAAAATTACCTTTAACTGAATACAAGTGCTTTAAAGGTGACAGGCATGGTAAAGAAGAAACGAGGATGTGTTTGTCACGTGTTGTGATTTGACAGAGACCAGCATTGCCACCAAAAGTAGACTTGCCCTTTCTGCACATCTTGCCACTTCCTCTCCTTGCACAAGGATTTGTGCAGCAGCATAGTGAACTGGATGAGGGATCTGGTCCAGGTCAAACCTAATCTGGCCAAAAGAAAGATGTTAGTTTTAACCTAAACAAGGTCTCTGATTCAATTCAAATGCTTATGCTGGCAGGGGGGAGGTGGTAATGTGGTGGTTAGGGATGAGTGTTTGGAGGCTGGTCGAGGGCAGAGATTGTTCCTCTTGGCTGCAGCACTGTCTTAAAATGAACGTGAAAATGCAGTTTATATGGCATCTGTACAGAAGCTGGCTTGGGTCCAGCCTACCGAGAGCATAAGCTGAACGAGTGCACAACTGTCTGCACCTGACCTGGGAGCCAGGCCCCACATTTATTGAAACACATTTTGCATTTAAAAAATGACTTACTATCCAGAGGAAATACTAACTATTTTTAGTCATTTGACTAATGGTTTCAAAGGCATTTAGGCCTGCTGAAAACCCCTTTAACTACGTGTGTAAAATCTAAAGGAGTTAGGTGCCTGATCTGTTTCAGAATTTTTGAAAATTCTACCACTTATCAAAAACTGAAAATTACTTCTGAAATATAGCCCTTGATCTTAATGGTTTTATGCTGAGTAGGTCTTTCTCTTTTCCAACTTTTTTTTTATTGACTAGCTGAAAAAAGAAAAGAAACTTTTCTTCTTCTCAGCTCCTAATTGGTGCTGTATCTTAAAGTTAGCTTCCCTCTTCCATGAATTCCCTGCACCTGCTTGCTGAATTTAACACAAATCTAATACCAAAGTCTTTCTGAATAAGAGAATAATCTGAATGAGGAAAATTTAGATAATGGCATTTGTTGCACTGTGAAAATGGAAACTAGTCTGGATACTTACTTTATGCAATATGTGGCATCATGTTGTAATTCAACGGCTTGGGGTGGTCTTACAGGTACTTTTTGTGAAGCTACAACATGTCCCCTTGCAGTCTGAAAAAGATTAATTGATGCATATTTTGGGTTTATAAAATATTGATGAGGGACAATTTGGGCCTTGAAGATTGAGATTTTGAAATCTATTTTCAAACAGGTATATTCCTAAAATAAGCATTGATATCTCAACATAACTCCTCTGTCCAAGAACATATATAGAATGAGAGATTTTTATTTTATTAGTTTCTTACAGCTACTGCTTTCCTATACAAACAAGAAATTGAAAGAACTTTTACTTACAACATGTGATTTTAAGATTATTTCTAAGCATTCATGCACACTTAATTACAGCATTGATTGCTAGATATTTCATCATGAATGCATACATTACAGCATTGATTCTAAGACATTTCATCTAAAAATTATGCTGCTTGTGTGGAGGTAATTTTGATCCCATTGCTATAGCTAAAACAGTTAAGTCTTCAACAGTTAAACATAAATTTAGATGTCGGTGATTTATATCACAGTTTACCCTGCTAGTTTGATTTTATCCATTCAACCCGCACCCCACTGAGCTGTAAACCACTGTTGTTGTAGCAGGTTTACAGACCACCAGAAATCTGCAAGGCATCAGAAGGGGATCCACAAATGCTGAGTAAATACTGTTGTAAGCCCACACAGGTTACTCATGTTAAGAAGATTGTGGTCACACCTGATCAAGAGTGGAGCCAAAGACTCCGATGGTCTCCTACTTGTTCATCAGAGGCACTTAACACATGGAAAATTGTAGGCCCGAAGACTGGATTAGTGGTTTGTCAAGCTGCGTATTTTCCTTGGATATCTGGATGTTCAGACAGGGAGTTGTATGTACTTAGAATCAAGTCAGGTGGTTACTATCATGTTAGAGAAACTCTATCAGTGTCTTTCTAGGTTTGTGCTCGAGTCCAGAGTTTCCCTGTGTTTTGAGAGCTTGAGTCGTCCTTTGGATTGAACCTGTTATATTTGGTTACATACAGAAATACTCTTCCAAAAGACCATGAGAAAAATGGCTGTTTAACCGTAGTGAGGAATGTCATAAATCATAGGAGTTCCTGAAGTTACAGCAATTTATTTAGAAGGTGGACTTGCTCTTCTAATAGAGAGTAATGAGATCTTTGCATATGAGGTCATTCATCATCTTCCTCTGCCCACTCACCTTTTAAATGAAAGTAGTGAGCTCTGAGTGGTTTCTATAGAGCACAAAAGTAGGTATACACCCTTCTGAAAGAACTCTAGGATTTGAACCGTGCAGGCTGAGGCAACACGCAGCTTGATGTTAGGCATCCAAGCTATGGGGAATAGCTGGGCTCTCCAGACAAATCACTGTACCAACCACTTTTGTAAATGATTTGTTCTGTCTTTGTATAGTGCAAAGATAGAAATGGAAGTGCAGTAAAGGAATTCAGTAAGTAATAGAATTCAGCAAACTGTAGGCAGATTTGGTTAGGGCCAATGTGGAGGGGTAAGGTACATTTAAAACTATGTTCTTCAAAATAGTCATCTAACAGCTCCTCAAAATGGACCTCACTTTCTGCTTGGGATTTTCAGCTGTCAACCCTTTCCTCAAGTTGGGGCCCTCAGTTAAGTAAACCATGTTGTTTTAGGTGGGGTGGCCTGAGGGTGAGAGATGGACAAGGCACCTCCCATAGCCTGATGAATATCCTCTTCATTTTGTCAGTCGGAACTCTGTTCACGTATTTTTGTTCTGCTTGCTACTGAAAGAAAGGGGTTCATTTATCTCACATACAGGATAGCATCTGGCTACTTTTAATGTGTACTTGCCCCCAAAGTGCAAATTGATTTGTTGTCTAAAGTGGCACTTTTTTTTTTTTTTTTTAAATATCACCTCCTGAAGAATTGGCTTCTTTACCAGAACTCTGTGGTAAATCTCTTTTCACTTTTTCCTATTGAAGTTTTTCTGCTTTTCATATATAATTTATTCAAGAGACCAGAGGGATGGCTAATGAGAGATTAACTCAATGCCCAAGGGCTAGGACATTTCCCTGGGATGTGGTAGAGTCAGGCTGCAAGATCTTGCTTCAATTAATATTGCTTCCCACATCACAGGAGAGTGTTCTCACTGCTGGGAAACACATTTGTGTGTAAATCTTCAGCTCGCTTTTGTGTATGTTAGCCAGGCACTGGCCTATATATTAGACAGACAAAAAAAATACCAAGTTTAAGAATTCTGCTGAGACTAAGTCATAAAATAGACTCTGAGTAGTAACAGTTGAGCAGAGTTGTTAGGATTTTGAGCAGCATTAAGTATCCAAATGGGAATCTGGATTCAATGTAGTCTTCTGAATTAGCACCTGAGCAGGAATTTCAGTGGTTCTGCATGTCAAGTTTGGACCCTAACACAGGGCTTTGACGGACAGAGCTCTGGTGAATCTTACTGTAGTAATTAAAAGAAGTTACTGCATGGAATTGTTTGTACCCATGCTGGTGGTTATTACCCTCTGAGAATCAGCAGAAAGGAAGGTAGTTTTGCTCCAGCTTTTACTCTGCTGTTCCAGTTCAAACCCACCTCCATCAGCCCTTTAAGCTAAATTACTGAGCTTTGCATAGGGCTAAGTGAAGTGCCTTTGCATATTCTTTTTGGTGACCTCTGTGCTGGGGACAGTATCCTTCAAGGGGAGACAGAGCATCAGCTGGGGGAAGCATCTAGCTGGGGAGTAATGTCTTGAGCTGTTACGGAAACTTTTGCCCAGAGCTCACATATCAAAGCCTTTGTGGATCTCGTTCAGACTGCTATGGCTTTGTTTTTGAAGATTGTTCTGGCAAGGGAGCTCTTGCCACTGTTTCCTCGCGTTGTATAAACATAAATGTGCATTCTGCCCAGGAACTTTTAGAAGTTTGCTGCTAGACTAATATCAACTGTCAGTAATTTTCCCAGTATGTATGCAAGTGAATTTGTATTTTTAATCTGTGGAGTGGTGAGTGGGCATCTGTTTCAATGATGTGGGATAAACCCCAAAAACTCGGTGCGTATCGACTGACCCGTACAGTCAGTAGTGGTAAATTGGAACTGTTTGCTCTTTTGTGAGCTTCACGTTGCTTCAACACTTCAGAGTAGTCCAGTGCCTGAGCATCACATTTCCTGTACTGATCTAATGTTTAGAATCATTCATTTTGAAGTTAAACATGAAAAATGCTCCCTTCAGTTTCATTTTAATGCAAGATGTTTTCATTCAGTGTTAAGGGAATTCAGTTACAATGTATTTGACTTTTACAGTCATTCTAAAGTAATTTTCAAGACTATTGTAGATTTTAACATATCATGAACTTTATAATGGGTAGAAAATGTACTTCAGGAGTAGTGTGCAATTCATCAGCGAAGAAGAAATTTCTTATTTTTAATCTTTGACTTGCTATTGCTTTCTTTTGTGACCATGAGCAACCACTCTCTTTTGTGCCTTACAATTTAACTGTCTTGGAGGTGTAATGAAGATTAAACCCCTGATTCTATGTATACATGCAGAGAGAAGTGAGGCCTGTATCAGTAATGTCATGAAAACTTAGAAGGTGAAAAAAAGCAAAGCAGTGCAGTTGATTTTACATTTTTTACAATTTTTACATTTTACAACTTGATTTTACATTTAGAATTTTTTTTTTTTTAATATGGTAATAGCAACATGAATGTGCTTAGCTGCCTGAGATATTCTCTGGAACTTCCGTCTGCTTTTTTATAAACATGAAACATTCTTTTCTATTTTGACAGTTAAAAATGATGCTGTTGAGGGAGTAAACAGATTTAAGTTACCTGTTCAAACAAGTACGTCTTCTGTTGAATCTTCAGAAGGCTCCAGTAGTAGGAAATATGCAGCCCAGTAGTACATTTATTTGCAGTTCATTTTTTCAAAGCAGTAGTGCAATAAAAGGAGATGCCATTTTTGCTGCAAAATTTGTCTCATTTTCTTCAGTTTGTCAAGTCTGTTATGTCACTGCATAATGTTAAACGCAAACATACTGATTCTAGCTCAGGAAGTCCCTGAGCTGCAAATTGCAGGAGGCTGAGAGTATTTTAACAATATATTCTTCCTTAGGCATCTTTGGTTCTGTCAGAGGTAGCATCCTGGATGAGACAGATTTTTGATCTGACTGATCTGACTGCTGCTGTATTAACTGGGAATTATGGTTGAAGTGCAGTATAATTCTTTTATATGCATATAAGAAAAGAAAAGCAAAGTTTTTTGCAACAACAGCAGTAGGGAGTTAAGTACCGAGGGAACATAATTTCCTTTGAGAGAAACAGTGTTCTTTCCAATTAGAGCACAGGTTTAAGAAAAGAAATTAAGTAATCTAGGCATATCTCCTTCTGGCTCTGCCATGTACCTTGAATTCAACTCTGGAAATTTGTACAAGTTATTTTTGTGTGAGACATTTGTGAATAACTAAAGGGGGAAATGAGAAGTACTAGTTCAAAAGACTAGTAGTTGATAAGAACACTAGTACTTGTTTTTGTTTCAGTGAATATTATGTTATATGAGACTTAATTCTTTATCCAGCATGCTTTGACAAGTGAATGTAGGGTTCTTTGAAGTAAATACAGGAGAAGTAGTTGGCAGTGACAAAACTTCAGATTTTTAGGTCAGTCATATTATGATGTAACAAACTTAAGACAGCAAATGTCACTTATTGGAAAGAGTAGGGCTCTGTTGAGCATCTTTTGTAGCATCCTTGCACAGGGCTGTCTACACTTGCATAAATGAACATTAAAATCTAATTTAATGTCATCAATAGCTAGTCTACTTGGGTTATTGTGCAATAGCTATGAGGACAAGACTGAGTATTAGGAGGAGGTACATAAGTTGTAGTTAGCTTAAGCCAGTATTTTCCAAGTTCTGATACGTAGCTCATTGAGGGCCATTGGACTGCTTGTAGGTCATCTATGTGAGTCACTAAGAAAAGCAGATCAGTTATCAGCAGATTTTGATGTGCTACCAAGGTCTGCAGCTTCACTGGAAGATGTTTCCAGGTCTGCAGATGAAGAGGTTGAAAACCATTGGCTTTGACAATACCACTCCAGTTGCCTCATCTGCAAGGGCTTGTCTACACAGGACTTTCCTGATTAACTCCATGTCTCATTCTACAACAAAGAGTCTGGTTCTGTTTACGTTAAACCATTTTCAAAGTACAATTGCACTTTGAATTCATACCCTACCTTAATCCATGTTAACTTTCCAGTGCATGCCCTAAGGGAGCAGTAAACTAAACTGAATGACTGTGTCCACACAGGGGTTTAATGGAGTTTAACTAGCAGAATCCAAGTTCATCAAGGTACTTATTTCAGATTCATTTTCTTGATGTCCTGGTATAGACAAGTTCGAAGAATGAAAGTGGTTTAGTTCTAAGTGAATGAACCATGTTATAAAATAAATCACTGAGATTTTATTATATTTTTTGTGTGTGAAATATGACTAGGGTATAAAGTAGGCTTTTTTGACTTGTTTGGTGCCGTCTCTTTTGTAGTAATTGCAGTTAGATCTGAGAAATAAAATAGTGTTCATGTTCTTCAACAACTAAATGCTTTATGTGTTTTTCAGTTTGGATCAAAATACATATGTTTGCTTAAATAGCAGAAACTTCTTTTTCCCGGTACAAAAAATCTGTCATCTAAATCATAATTTCAGCTATGACATTATGTGTACTTGGTATGTTTTAAAGCAGATGAACACTGCAACATTTTAAGTGTTTATTGAAAATCTGAATATTAGGGAAATTAGACATTTTCTGTAAATGGGAATATTCTTTAAAATGTCTGGTTTTGATGGTCTATATGGGATGAAACTATACTTTATTATATTCCTGAAAATACGTGTGTGTTTTAAATAACTATTTTACTTCAACTGCTGCCATATTTAAAATACATTTATATTTTCAGCTGTAACTCGTAAAAGGTCAGCTCTCGTGCTTTGAAAAATCTACACAAGTCGATGTTGCATAAATAAGCATGCTTTACACAGCAGGCATATAAAGTTAACTGCCCCTCTGGCGTGCATTCAGATTAATTATTCTTCATAATTTTTAACTAAAACAAGTTCAAGAACTTGGTTTTTTTGTCCTGTCCTTCAGACATTGATCAAAATCTTGTTAATACAGTAACACTGAAGTTTACTGAAGTTTAAACAAAGTAAAGCTCAGTTTTTCTTAGTGGTCAGCTCATGTCACACTAAAGCCCTGATCACTGATCAAAACAGCATTAATTATTTGTTTCACGTTGCGGTTGCTGTGTCAAAATCCTTTAAATACCTCTTGGAGCTGAGAGGGAATCTTAGGGCCTGTGACAGAGCAGCTGGTCTGGACATGGGCTGATGCCCCGGTTGACAGGTTGTTGGATTAGAAAGAATATCAAAGGCAGTGGGTAAGATTAGGGGTAAGTGAACATCTGACAGCAGTTTGCAGCAGGGGAGAACAGATGATAAACAATGGGCGCGGGGTGCGTGGGGGGGGTGAGAGGTGAGAAGGCCATGGGAAAAGTGTGGCGGCAATCACTAAAGCTCCAGGTTGCTGAGCCTCGTGAATAGGACAGGAAATGGGATTTGCTGGGACAGATGTGCTGAGCGGTGATGAATACATTATAGGGAAATGAGGCTAAACTCCTAAAGGTGAGAGGCGTTCTTTCTCTGAAAATAGAAAATACAGCGGGGGAAAAAGTTTACCCTCCTGGTGAAGTAAGCATTAATACTTGAAAACTAATACAGAAAGTAGTAATGCTAATGGTAATTTTAATTAAATGGTTATTCTGCAGTAGCATTCATGATGAACTCTAGGTCATACACTTCTCGTATAACCATCTTACAGTGCTATTACATACATAGTCTTGCAAGCATTCATTTTAAACATAAAATTGCACAAATGGTAGAATAGTTTGAATGATGGAGCAGCCTGACTGGATAATGCTCAGACACATATTCTGTATCTGGCATGTATTATATAGCCCTCATATAACATATGTTTGATCCTGCCACTGTTGAAAGAGAGTTGTACTGAGTGATCTTGTGAGGTCCTTCCAGCATTACATTTTTTCAATTCTGTAAAGTGTTTGTATGCTTGTAGAAAATTATACATAACTGTTCCTGTTCCTTAGGATATTGTTTCTTTACTTCTCAAACGTCTTTAATTTATATTCTTGAAGGATCCTTTTCCAATGTTTAGAATTATCTCAGAAAGCCAACAGAGACTTCTTGTGTGTTTACTGGTAGGACTGTATGTCAGATCACTGACTTAGAATTTCTTCTGTGGGTTTTTTTTATTTTTTAAAGGCAATCTCATTAAAAAAACAGATCTTACATTAACATTTTAATAGTGTCTTACTTTAGCAGAAGGAAGAGATGCAGAATGTATGATTTTTGACGTTGCTCTGAGAAAGTATTGATTTGTTCTCAGACATCAGCAGTTTATTCCACAGTGCATTCTCCTAGTTTGTTTTACAAATACGAGCTTGCTAAAATAAAGTAGAAACACAGACTGTGAGAGTCACCAACTGGAAAACATAAAACTCAATGGTGTAAGGACAAGAGGTGACTCAGCTGTAATGGGAATGCCCACCATCTGTCTTCCCTGATCTCACATCTCTCGTATGTCCTGCCCCTGTCCTCAAGATGAGGAAACATGTATCTGGCCTCCTTTAGTCCCTGTTTGCTCCTAGCCGTGTGTACTGTAACTGTAGCTCTAGTTTTTGAAAGAACAAGGGGTTGTAACTAGAATCTGGGATGAATAGGTATGCCCTATAGCCCTGCTTCGTGAAGTAGCTCTTCATGTTTCAGAAATGCCACGCGTGGTATTTTGACCACAGCGGCATCGCTTGAATACAGCAATTGAAAAGTCTGTAGAGCTTCGGAGTTCTAGAAGTTCCCTAAAATTTGTGATAAGCAAAGTCTGTAGTGGCCATAATAGTAAAGAAGTAAAATGGTGGTGAGCACAGCAAAACGTAGATAAAAAAGTATGCTTTACTGATTCTCATCAGCATAAGTACTACCCTAATAGTTCTGTTTTCCATAAAACTCTGATTTCTGTGTTTGCATGAAACTATAACCAAAGAATTTACCATTTGTTACAGGCAGTTCCCATTTTAAAGAGTGGTTGAAGATTATTTGCAGTTGGCTTGCATAGTTCTTTACTTTATGTCCCAAGATTTAAACTGTTACACGGTCACTGTCATTATGAAGCTTTCAGAAATACTGCAGTAAAACATAAAACTGTATATAAACCACTAATCAGTTAATCACTGCTTAATTCAATTAATTGAATGCCAGTTGTATATGGCTTTTAAGCCACAGGTACATTTCTCTGTACCAGTTTTCTCTTCAGAATAGGTGACAGGTTAGAAAATGTTTCCAAGTTACTTCTTGAATCTTTCTGTGTATTATTTTTTTCCCAGTGGGAAGGTCTGAGGAGATGACCGCTGCTATGGGAATCAGATTTCAGTTGAGTCTATCAAAATTGAGAGGTAAAAGTGAAATTAAGAACCTGGAGCTAGCTGCATCTGGTCGTTTTGAACTGATTTTTTGGGGGGGTGGGAAGAAAGGAGAGGATGAAAAGCCCTGAGGATCTTTGTGAGGAGGGTCTGTGAGAAAGTCTTAGGAGAAAAATCTAAAGATTGTTACTAAGCCTGGGCTTCTATTAGCCCCCTGCTGCTGTTCTTCATCAAGTTTTTTTAATGGCTTTCAAAGCAAGTGAGTGGAAAATGGTTTCTCTGGAACTTTAAGGAGACTGAACTGAAAACTGTCATTGCTTTATAAGTAGAACACATCAAAGATTGATGGAAGAATTGCTTGTTAAACACATTGTAGATTTTAATTAAAAAAAATGGGAGATATCATAAAAGAGCCATCAGATCATCATAACTACCTAAAGGTGAAAGTTTAATGGCTTTTCATCTGCTCAGGAACCTGTGTTAAGTATCTCTTTCATAGCTTTTGTGACCCTCTGTGTGGGCGCGTGTGTGCAAGATTATATATTTTTTTCCAAGAAAGTTTTTTTTCCTAATATACAGAGGGAAAAGTACACAAGCATAAAAATGTAGGTGGTGGTTACTGTGCTTTTTAATTTTCTTGCCTGTGTATTTAGAGATGCCTTCTTCTGGTATTTTTACTTACCCAGTGCTTCAAATTCTTATGTATTTCTGAAATATTTATTTTTCTTTGTGTTGCAGTGTATATGTTCTATGTGTTCAGTGTGCACAAAGTGCATTTGTGTATCATCTAGTAATTGTGTGAATATTTCTTCTGGCACCTGGTCCTTCCACTTTCCCCTTCTCTTGCCACCTTCTTTTCCCTCCTCAGTCCTCCCACACAGTAAATAGTGTGTTTTTTAGAGTTGTGTAATAGATCTAACTAAAAAAAATAGTGAAAAAAAAGTGTGCATAGGAAACATTTCCACTGAGACTTTGAGCTTCATTCTTTTAAGCCAAGTGCTTGTTCTGATATGTCGTGCTGCCTATGATCAAGGTGCATATTTAGTAAGCAAATACAAACAATTGTTATAGAAGACCAGAAGAATTCCTCAGCAAGCCGATGACGCTCACTGGGCGTTATTCCATCTTAAGATTTCAGAAATCTTCTATATTGTAGTTTCAGTTCTGATTCATGAGTTCTTTCTGGAGTTTAACAGCTGCATCTATGCATGATTCTGACTCTAGATCTGATTCTTAATGTAGAAAATATGTGATGACTGTAATTACTGGATTTTCTGCACACTATATGCTTAGAAAAGGTATTTATCATCAAAAAGCATAATGTTAGTTGAGTGATTCTGTAAGATTTTCATGATGCACAAGATCATTTAAATTAGGAGTAGGAATAATGACTATGAAGTCAACTACATAGAGTTTGATAACTTGGTGTCATTATTTTAGGGATTATTTTCAATGATAGTTGTCATTTTAGCTGATGTTTTAGCTGTAATAGTTATTTGTGAACTTGGAATGGATGTAACATTTTGTTTTGCTGCATAAAAATGTTCTAGACTATAAATGGGTCTGGACTGTGAAAGGCCAGATACTAAGATCCTTAGCATATATTTTCATAAATTTTTGAAATTTCAGCCTTGCTGAATGTAATGATATTTTTGCTCCTCTCATTGGTGAGGCCAGGTCTTCACTTGCGTTGTTTCTACTTGATCCTAATTTAGGCAAAGGCTGAAGCAATCTGACTAGGATTTTTTTTTACTTTGAACATAAGGTGATTGGAGTCACAGCAGTTCAGTGCTTTTTAACCAGAAACTACATGTTCTAACAAGCTGAGCTGGAAGTCAAGATGTGGAAAAAAATAGGGGAAACAGGTAAATTTGTATTTTGAGTACAGCATTGTAAATAATTTGGAATTTTTTTTAGGATATGAATCTGTATAGCTCTTGTATATATTCTTATCTTGAACTGCTGAAATAAACTATCGCTGTTGGCTTCATTCCGTTTTGTTTTGGCTTTAAGACATACCTTTGTTATTATTTGGCCACTTAAACTTGTTGATCTTTTGAAGCAGCAGGACTAGAAGAGCTGGCTATGAAGTCTTTTGGCAAATCTATCTTAGAATGTCATATGTATGTCTGCACTTAGCACTCTGATTTCAGTGTTGTAACATTTCTGACACTTCAAAATATTGGGCATAGGTAGGCAATTTCTGGCTTCCTTTTTCTGCAAGGCTTGTGTTGCTCTGTAGAGTGACATTTCCATAGCACTGCAGTTTGTACAGCCTAAAATTTGATCTGTAACTCATCTGATTCGTACTACTCAGGCAGGCTAAAGAATAATGTGAGCTTATTTGCCTCCTATTCAGTGAAAGCAGTCAGTAATCATTAGTACAGAAATGATGGCTATAGTACTTTACCGATAGTTCCTCCAAGTTTGAAACCTGATTGTCTCCCTGATTGTTTCTGTAAACCATCCTGTTTTCTTGTCGAGGAGAGATGGTTGACCTGTCAGTCTGGAGAACCCTTTTTCTTTTTATCTTGTTACTTTCCCTTTGATCTGTGTAGGAGTTAAAACCTCTTGGCAGAGCTCTCAGAAGACTGGTGGGAATGTATGATCAACCCTACAGCATTATGGTACACTCCATAGAGAAAGATTAATTTGTACAAGTAATAATATAAATGTCAAGATTTAAGTGTAAGAATTATGGGGGG
>Ga0065711_1008161_pt1 | contig 13350 bp, 4 predicted proteins | sample Hoacrofraction12_FD_59098 | JGI IMG/M metagenome (GOLD analysis project Ga0065711, IMG submission 59098) | Hoatzin crop microbial communities from Cojedes, Venezuela - Epithelial fraction 12 v2 (version 2) | ecosystem: Host-associated > Birds > Digestive system > Esophagus > Crop | place...
TGGACAAGGTCCTATGCAGCCTGCTGTAGGTGACCCTGCTTCGGCAGGAGGGTTGGACTAGATGACCCACAGAGGTCCCTTCCAACCCCTACCATTCTGTGATTCTGTGTGATTTATTGGTGGGGCAATGATACAGTTCATAGATTGTCTTAAAATAGTTTGTTTCTGTGTATGAATTTGAAATTTCCAAATATGTCATTGAGCAGCATAAAATGTAGCAAAGTTTGGTTCTTCACAGTCTGAAAGTAATTTTGTTGCTCTGTGTCACTTGATCATGCAGAGGAGATCCAGCTGTTAGTGGTACAGAGCCCAACTGCCACTGTACTGAAGTAATCTTACTTGGTGAGACAGAGCAAGCATCCAGGAGGAAGGAAAGGGTATCTGACATCATTACTCTTTTATTGTATTTGTCATATCTTATTTGTGAAGCAAGTCCTAATATAAGAGTGCATGCATGCCCCACATCATGGTTCTTTTACATCTGACCTCTTCTTATGAGAGGAAGCTGGCACTGGAAGTTGTCTTTGAGCTTGCCCAGAATTTACATATGAAAACCCATGGCTTTTCTCCCTCCTCCCCCTCCCCCCCATGAGTTTACAAATAGATCAGCTCCTGGTGTTGGCTTAGTGGGAAACTGTGTAAGTGCCACACTTTCTCAAAGGAAAGGCTATAGGAGTTTTTGGTTGGAGACAAGGGGAGACCAAAATCATAGCAGTCTGGACTTTGATTGTCTTGTTCTGCAATGGAATTGTGCCATTGCTCGGGCTGATTGTGTGATACCATGGAGTTGTTGTTTTGGTGTTTTGTTTTGTTTTGAAAAGGCCTGTACCTTACTGAAAGAAAAAAAGCATTATAGTGTTGTCTTTGAACAATTTAAATCAAAATAGTTTAGAGTTTTGGAAAACTATGAAGACAAGTCAACATTTTTTAAATAGTGTTTCGTAATACTGTGTGTAATGCTACTCTACAATGTTTGCCAATACTGCTAGATGTAATAGCAGTGAAAGGTCCTACTTGGGGTGTTCTCCTAGTGATACTCTGGCTATACATCCTCTTTGTTGTATGTTGCTTATACTTTGCTTGATTGGAAAGTTGCCTTTATGGGTGTGAAAAAACTTGGGATGAATACTCATGGCTGTGGCAGGAAAATATAGGAGGTTGACTGTGGCTGGAATTTATCGATGGATTAGCTTTCTAAACAGATATTGCAAATAAAAATTCTTTAACATCATGGTTTAACTGGTTCTCTACAGGAAGGAGTGCAAATCAGAAGATGCTACTTGCAAGATCTCTGAATCTGACCCTGAGGAATTATCTGATGAAGCAAGTGCTGACACCTTCTATGGAACTTCTCCTCCTAGTACACCCCGACAGATGAAGCGTATGTCAACAAAGCATCAGAAAAATAACGTTGGGAGACCTGCTAGCCGCTCCACTTTGAAAGGTAGGTGTGGTGTTTTGTTTTTTTTCCTAAAATGACCGTACGGTCGTAGAGGTAGCCCTGCATTGCCTGATGGAGCAGATATGCAGAAGATGGAGCCAGATACTAAAGAACAGTAAAAGGACAGGAGGCAGCTGTCTTAAGTTGCAACAAGGGAGAACTCTTGGGTATTAGAAGAAAACTTTTGCCATGAGAGTGGTCAAACAGTGAACAGTTTGCCAGAGAGGTTGTTGGGTTGTTGAATTTCCACCTTAGGAGATTTCCAAAACACAACTGGATAAGATCATAAGCAGACTGAAATAGTTTTGAAATAAACCCTGCTTTGAGCAGGAGGTTGGAATAAAAGACCTTCAGAGGTATTTTCAGTCAATTTTTTTCTGCGATTCTGCGGTCTCTAGTAATGGTGTAGTTGCTTCTCTGCTCCGAGTTCATGTTCTGAAGCACTTCACAGTCTGTTTTATAGAAAAACAGAGTTGTCAGTGATTATTCTTTACCCTTCAGTGTCAGTGAAGCAATTAAATTATAGTGACCACTGTTTACTTCTGTTGACGCTTTAGTCATAAAGCCATAACTGGGAAAAAACAAAGGATACTTGATATATTTTTTTTTCTAATGTTACTAAGTATTGATATCTAATACTAAAAATAAAAAAAAAAATTTAGGTTAAGATATGAATTCTAACCTTTTCTTTCTTCAATTTTAAGCAGATATTGAATATGATAATTGCATGTTGAAAAGTAATTAAAAAATACATGCACTAGCTGCATCTTTTCAAGATGCCCTTCCAAAAAGAAAAAAGGAAAAATGTGCAATTTTAATGGCTTTGCTGAGCTTATGATGGGTGCAAAAAAGCCAATTTTTAAGATTGTATGTTTAGTATTATAATACAGGATATACTTAGGTTGGGGGGGTGTTTTAGTTTTTAAAAAAAACAAACAAAATTATGTCAGCCAGCATTATTTGCCAGAGTTGTAATGGCAGGTTGACTATTGCCAGTCTACATTTTGGAAGCAATTTTTTAAATTGCGTCACAGGAAGTGTTATCACAGAGTGCATTTACTTGCAAGGATTACATTTTCAAGTGCAGGGGAGGCGGAGGTAAACGGTTTAGCATGAACAAGGGAATACAGTCTATTCTTCAGTTGCAAAGCAATGTGGAGTGCAAGTTCATAATAAAAGAAGGGTCCATGCAAACATCCTCTAAAGCTTTTGGTTCCCTTCCCTTTCATACGGCCTCTGAATAATATCACTGTGAAGAGAGCATTCACCAAAAGACCTCTTCTTTAAGCTAAATTGAAGAGTAATCTTGTTATACTTGCTTGTTAGCTGTGTAGGCACTGGAATTACTAAGCTTCTTTTACTGGCTTTTAATTATGCCTTTTGGCTAAGTTAAACTCTTTTAATGCAACATTAACTTTATTTAGTTCTGTATATGATAATTATGTAAACTTCACTTGCTTTCTGTGATGTTCTTGTTTCTTTCTATGCTTTAAAAAGGGTTAGTTTCTAAACAGAAATTGTGATACTAAAGAACTATAACACGTAACATTTCGTAGTAACCCTTTGATGCTGAGCACATATTGAGGATCAACACCTTTATGAGAAAAAGGGAGCTGTTATTTATCACTGCTAATAGATTTTGAGCTTTTGGAGCAAGGTCTCTCTCTTTACTTGTGAGCGGAAGGTTTCTTGCTTCTTGAATAATAATATCCTGTTCTTGTTTGCTGTGAGTATATCTTTAAAATATGTTTGGGAATTTTTTTGAGGAGTTGGATAGTGTTGTATTGTGTAAAGTATCTTTTCTGGGAAGTTCATAGTTCATTTTGTTTAATTTTGCGTAGATACAATCTCAGAAGATTTATTCTGTATTGGGGGGGGAACCCAAACACCCCAAAACCAAAAACTTCAAATTGGACTGACTGATTGACCTTGAAAGTGTATGCATATGCTGTTATTGAAATTGAATTAGTTTTACTTCAGTAAGAGAATTCATTCAGGGGTTAGTTTGATGTAATTAATGAGTTTAAAAAGTAAATTTGAACTAACTTTTCAGATGTTTACATATAACACAGATTTAATGTGTCTTTATTTAGACAACTGAAAGAATTTTTGGCATTAGGGGCTTGCTTACTTGCATCTCCAATGTTTGTTTAATTTCTGTCACATCAAGTTTCTTATCACTTGCATTCAGTATCAAAAAACAAACTGATGCAATAATCTGTTTAGGCTAGTTCCTGAATCGTTTCTGCTGTAGCCCAAGACCCATGAGATTCATGTTTTCTAAGCTAAATGCATTTCAGAGTTGCTTCTATGATATACATGTGTCATCTGCCTGTTTTTTCTGACTCAGATGGTATGGAATGTCGGTCCAGCGATACTTGCTTACTTACTGAAGCATTAGCTTCTTGGACTATCTAAAAAGCAGTACGCCTGTCTGCTTTTTAGTATGAAAAGTCTGCAACTTCATACTTGAAGGGGAACCTCTGTCCACCCCACTTTGTTACTCCTGTCAAGTTTCTCAAGTTCATTTTGTCATTTTTTTTTTTAATGAGCTTTTTAAGATCCCATACTCTACCACGTGCCCCCTCTTGCCAGCTGATTGTTGCTTAGTTGTGAAACCTACCTGCCCCATGTAGCACTAAAGGTAATTGTAACTCAAAATTTGTTAGTACAACTGAACTTGTTTTACAAATTAATTTAAGCCTATATTACAAAACTGCAATGTAATTTGTGGTAGGAACTCATATGGTTATAACATAGATACCCATTTATTGCAGAATTGTCAGGTATACTTGAATCATTGGTGCCTGTTTACTTCATAAAATGAGAGGATTTTGAAACAATTTGTAAACTGTTGTTCCTGGGCTTTGTTAAGAATGATGAATATTCAAGTATCAGGACATTTTGGATGTCTAATAATGAATTACATTTTTAACTTACCTTTCTTTCAATATGTTTTGGTAGGATGGGGAGTCTGGAGATTAATATTGAAGGAGAATAACATGTTAAAAATACACTCTAGCTAACAGGAGGTCCTCTAAACCCCTTCAGTTTGTAAGTTCAGAAAGTGATCTTTATATGTACCAGGGTTTTCATTTGTTTTGCAAGGTCACCAGAATCTTTAACATTGAAATGCTGTTAAAAGTTGTTCCATTTCTAATTTACCTCAGAGTCTCTGTATGTGTTTCATCTCTGCCAACCTCCTTCATCTTCCTCCTTCTTTCCTGCCAACACAGAACGTGTCTTCCTGCTGCTTGCCTGTCCTAGCGTTTTGGCTGTTGCCTTCTCACGGCAGCGCCAGCTGTGGCATGGAATTCAAGCTGATATGCTCAGCAGGACTTTCAGTCTTTTGTTCTGCCTGATGCTGGATAACATCACAAGTCAGTAACCAGTGAGGGTGAGGTACTGCTGTCTGACAGTAGTGTTTGAGGAGATATATGTAAAATCAATGATAGTGAATTCCATAGCAGGTTTCTTAGAGTCACTGATAGCTTTCTGTTTCCAGGAGGAAAACTCTGTTTGAGTTCGGTTTTTATGTCATCTGCTGTTTTACTTTGTAGCTATTCAGAGGAAGATGTATGAATTCCTGAAATAAAAATAGTATGAGATGTTAGTAAGGTCCATATCTGCAAGAAACAGTTTCTTTGATGCCTTTGTGATTCTTCTTTCTTCCTCGTATCCTTCCAGAATATAGTTTATTTTTTTTCCAGAGTTAAGTGCCATTGTGTGCATTGTGACCTGCCCCAGTCCTACACAACTATGACAAGGGTCAAATTATATTTGTTAGATAGGAGGATTGGAAGGAGGCAATGTGGCAGGTCACACCCTTATTAACTGACTTACTGCTCATTAACAGCTGAAAACAGGGTTCGTAATGGAAACAAGCAAAGGAAGGTGCTCTGACCACGTACCTCTCCTCTTTTTGTTTCGAATGTCTCTGCAACCTTAATACAATGCCTTTGTGTGTGTACATTTTATAGTCTTTGAGCTACACACCAGTTCTTTTCCAGAGAACTGCTGTCTTACATGAGTAGAGATTGTTTGGAATTTTGTAATGAAGGAAGCAGATTTCTGTATGACTGTACCTTCTTCTGTTGCAGATGCTGGAAGATATGTAGTGAAAGAAACAAGAATGAAGGGCCATCTCATAATTAAGTCAGTGAAGTGCATCATATGATAACAGCATTCTGTCACGAAAATTTGTGTGATGCTAGACAAATAGCACAAATTAAAATCTTCTGTTTGTTTCTTGTTTTCTTAGAAGCAAGCTAGAGATTTTGTGATGTGGTTTGCAAGTTGTCGAGAATTCAAGGTGCAGTTGAAGTCAGGGAGCGTTGAACATGCTCAGCGTTCTGAAATGTTGAGCAATAGCTTTTCCCATTTTGGGCACCCAAAAGTATACTGGTTTGACAGATCTTTTCTATCATGATTTTCCATATATAGAAAGGGAGTAATATTATTCTTCCACTGAGCAGGCCTGTTTTGCAGATAAGTTTATTAATTTTTCTCGTATTAATGGATGTTATAGTGAGGAACACAGTAGCAAAGACTCTAAGGAAATTACTGCTTCTGGATGGGGGGAATGATAATGTGCAGCAGATAATCCTTAGATTCACAGTGAACGGTGAAAAGAAGACAAAAGTATTCAGCCATCATTCTGAAAGTCTTTTCTGTTCTTGAAAAAGCGGGAGCCCTGTGACTGTGTAGCTTGTGTTCCAGCTGCTGATCCCTAGACTGCAGCTGGTCTCCATACAGGTGCTTTGCTCCAGCCTGCCACCAATTCCTTAAGTGGGAGAGAGAACCAGATTTAATACCAAGTAGTTCCTTCTGTCCCGATCTGCGAAGCCTAGACTGAAGCACTTTTGTTAGTACTGCGGAAGAGTGGTAAGGTCTGCTGTTCCTGAGGAAAGAACAGGAAGAGAAGAGGAGATTGCACAATTAAGCTGCTGGTAAGGGCTGCTGTTATGTGGTAAGGGAGAAGGCAAATGTTTGTGAGTTGGGAAAGTGCGGAAATAGGCTCCTGGTGTTAAGGCAGTGCATTAAGACTACAGAGTGGTTCCCAAAACTAAGATCAAGGCCCACAAGAGCCAGGACCAGATCATTTGAGCTAAATTTCAGAATCCGTACATGTACCAGTTTTTATGAAGTTGCATGTGCAGTGGGGTCTCTTTAATTTTGTTCGACTTGGAAACAATAATGCTCTGTTGCATTTTGAGTTTTTGTTTGGGGGGATTGTGTGACAAATGCATGGAAAATGAACTCAGAAACCATTCTTTTCCTTTGGATCATACTCAGGTCTTAGTGGCATACTCAGGATAATGAGAATTCTCTGAGGTCCTTTCTACGAAAGAGGTAAAGCAAGAGGAGAAAAAAAATTTCCTTTGGTGGTACTACTGATTTAGATATTCTACTGGTAATTTCCAAGAAGACGTTTTACTTCTACTCATGCCTATTTTGTTTTATTGGTATTAAACAATGTTTTATGTTCAACCTAAGAAATGTGATCAGGAGCTGGACTGAATGATGCTGTTTCTTGTTGGCGTAGTCACATTCTTTTTTCTCTTTTCTTACAGAAAAAATGAGTGTGCCAACTCAGTCTGTGCTTAAAGACAATGGGAAAACCATTGAGAATGTGGAGGAGTACAGCTATAAGCAGGGAAAAAAGATCCGAGACACCCTAAGGACAACAGAACGAGATCACAAGAAAAATGTCCAGTGCTCATTTATGTTAGACTCAGTTGGTGGGTCTCTGCCAAAAAAAACAATTCCAGATGTTGATCTCAATAAGCCTTACCTCAGCCTTGGCTGTAGCAATGCTAAGCTTCCAGTCTCTGTGCCGATGCCAATACCCAGAACTGCACGCCAGACTTCTAGAACTGATTGCCCGGCAGACCGCCTGAAATTCTTTGAAACCTTGCGGCTTTTGTTAAAACTTACCTCAGTCTCAAAGAAAAAGGACAGGGAGCAAAGAGGACAGGAAAACACCTCTTCTGTCTGGCTGAACCGATCCAATGAACTGATCTGGCTGGAGCTGCAAGCTTGGCATGCTGGCCGGAGCATTAATGACCAAGACCTCTATCTCTATGCAGCGCGTCAAGCTATCCCCGACATCATCAATGAAATCCTTACCTTCAAAGTGAACTATGGAAGCTTCTCCTGTGTAAAAAATGGAGCCAGTCTCAATGGTACTTCAGGAGAAGGAGTTTGCAAAGCAACGCATGGAACTAGTGCTTTGGGTTACTCAAGTTACCATGAACACCTTCATCGCCAGCGGGTCTCATTTGAGCAAGTAAAGCGGATAATGGAGCTGCTAGAGTATATAGAAGCACTTTATCCATCTCTGCAGGCTCTTCAAAAGGACTATGAAAAGTATGCTGCAAAGGACTTCCAAGACAGAGTGCAGGCACTCTGTCTGTGGTTAAATATTACAAAAGACTTAAATCAAAAACTAAGGATTATGGGAACTGTATTGGGCATCAAAAATCTTTCTGACATTGGCTGGCCAGTGTTTGAAATTCCTTCTCCTCGAGCATCTAAGGACGATGATCCAGAGAATGAAGAAGTTGATAGGGAAACAGAAGTAAAGGAATCCTCAGGAACATGCACAGAGGAGAGCGACGACGAAGAACAGATCTCTGAGGAGAATGTTGAGGAACTTAGGCAAGCCATCAAGAACAATTTTACTAATAAGCCAAATTTTGAGTTTCAAGACTGTTTTTCAAGGAGGCTTGATAGGCTTGAATCTGAGGATGACTCCACCTCTTGGGTTATTGCAGAATGCAGTGCTGAGGCAAGCTGCAGCCAACACTGTTTGACCTCTATTTACAGGCCGTTTGTAGATAAAGCACTGAAGCAAATGGGGTTGAGGAAGCTAATTCTAAGACTGCACAAGCTAATGCATGGTTCATTGCAAAGGGCCCGTATGGCGTTGGTAAGGAGTGATCACCAGCTGGAGGTAGGTTGCTACTGGTGTAAGTGGATAACAGGATTACCGTCCCTGCTGTATTGTTTCTAACTGAAACTGGAGGAATTGGGATCTTATGAAAGTTTTGGTGGCTTTATTGATTTTTGAAAGACAGTTATGATTAAGAGCCCAGTTCTACTTCCACTGAAATGAATCTGTCAGTTGACCTGAATTAGCATTTGTGTGAAGTACAAGCTAGGTCTCTGTTCTTGTTTGTAATTGAAATGATGTTTTTGTGGTAACATCTGTGCTCTCTACATTTTTTAATGTCTCAAGCCACTAAGTCAGAAAAATTAAAATGGAAAATTAGGCACAGAAGTTGAATAAGGAGAAAAATGAGCAATGGAAGTGGTCATTTTCCTTTCCTTGTCTTGAAGACTGGATATCTATCTGCAAGACATCCTTTATGAAAACATCACTGTTGTTTTGGGTTTTTCCTCATCTAAATGGATGAAGCACTGTGGTAGCACATTATGCTTCAGACCAGACTGGATAAATGAATGGACTCTCCTAACCTTTAAATCTACGAAAGCAGGTCATGTTGGCATGTTGCATTCGTCAGCTGGCTCTTAGTTTAATTTTTATTTCTTTGGGTCATTTTATGTTCTAAATTAAGAATAATTATGAGTTGTTAAAAACATTATGAAGAAAGCAGTAAACAAAAGACAGTAGGTGAAGTTTGGTATGGTAAGTTGTGGTCACTAATTCTTTCAAGGCAGAATATTATTTCTTAATATAAACTTACTTATAGGCATTTTTATATTAGGGAGAACTAGTAGTAAGGATTACTTGCACTCCTTGATAAAGTGGCACGGGGGGGGTGGCGGGTGCTAACCATGGATTCTGGACAAAGGAATTTCTGAGCCAACATGTCCATTCTAATATGGTACTCCATGTGGTCTTTGACGTGTTGCTGATCCCTTAGTGTTGACTGTCATATTTGCAAGAGGAACAAGAATTGTTTATCTCCCTTGGAGGTTATTTGTTTAGGATGAATAGATTTATATTTATAAAGTTACTTGATTTTGAAAAAGTTTTTATTTGTACTGCTGCTAATGTAGATATTACTGTAAAAAATGAAGCTATTTGTTGAATATTTATTCTCTAATTGGTTTCAACTTGTGTTCTAGTAAATTTTGCGTTAAGAAAATATTTGTGAATTTTTAAAGAGTAATGTGCCCAAGCAAAACTTGCAGTAAAGTAATCAAAAGTATCCCCAAACCATATATACTTAAGTAGAAAGTTCGGCCTAATATGTAGGTCAAAATAGCTTTAGCAAAAAACAAAGGAAATAAAGTGTAATTTGAGGGTATTGAAAAATAGTTTGTATTTTTGAAATTGCTAAATGCTTCAAATGTTTTGACTTTATAAGGGGTCTTAAAACAAGCCAGTGAAACACTGGTAGCTAGAGTTTTTGCTGAAGCTTCACAGAATTAAATTTTTTGGTAATTCACTGTTGGATGACGCGTGTAAGATGTAAGGTTAATCTTTTCTCCCTCCTTCTCTACCCTTGCAACTTCTTTCAGTGTTCCTTGTCAGTAGTTACTGCGTTTTCTTTAGAATATTGTCCTCTTTTAAGAAATAACTTTATGACAAAGGGCGAATGCTGTAAAGTTGTAAACTTCTTTTAATTTGGGGGCAGGAAAGAATTCTGTCAAAAAGAGAAAATACTGCTTGTCAGAAGTGTGGTACCTACTGCAGCAAAAGATGGCATCAGACTAAAATAGAAGAGACAGTTTTGAATTGCTTGGTCTTTGCATCTGACAGTAATTTGAAGGCAGCATTGGGGTTTTTTTGATGCAGTTCGGTTTGAAATTTGTATGCAGGTAGAGCTGTTAGTGTTTTGTTAATCTTTGTTCTGTGATTTTTGTATCTTGAGTCTGTGTTTATGTGTGTACATACACTTTAAAATCTCTGGACATACTTTCATTTCGTTTGTTACTTAAACACTATCTTTTGTCTAGAATGTGCTTTCTGAATTCTTTAATGCTCATTTCATCTTAAATATATGTAAATGTTTATACAGATGGCTGGTTTTAGCGTTTCTTAAAGTACAAGTTTGATTCATCATAGGCTCTGATACTTCAACAAGGCTTTAGGCACTGTAGAGTCTATTTTGTGTAGAAGTTGTATGATTTGATTCTGAAAGAAAATGGGTAATATTTCTTATTTTAGTTTACTAAATTGGAGATGTTATTTTAGTAGAACAGTATTTAAGCCCGTGTACCCTGCTTGTTGTTTATTCAGCTGGCTGCACCTTTGAGTATGGATTTTATGTATTATCTCAATGAATGGCTTGGACTTTGTTTTCTTGGGGGTTTTTTAAGAAGTATTTGGTAGTCACTCGAAACATTCCAGATTGGACCTGCTGAAGATTAAGATTAGTCAAAGTGAACAGTAGAATTTTAGGTTTCTAATGATGCTAAGTCCTAATATCATGTGCTGTTATCCTTAATGTTAGAAAATTAAATAACACATATATTCAATTTTGTTGTGTTATTTTTGCTCATAGACTAGTTCTTTAATATTTTTATAAGAACTGAATTTTTTGCATCACAATGAGGGTTGTATTTCTTAAATATTTAGTGGTACTGTAGAAGTGTGCTATTGTCATGATCTGTTATGAATGAAAACTTGTATAAAAGCCTTTAGCTCTGGTGCTATTTTGGTGCTATACTTTAAGAGTTAGTAAACAGAAGACATTAATATACAATCTAAGACAATATGTTCTTGTACTGTAGATCAGCTAGTGATTAAACTTCAGCTAAACTAGATGTAAAGGAAGTCCCCACTCATGCATGTTTGCTATCTGCGTAGCGAACTAGTGGTTTTATAAACCACTTAAGAATCTGCAGCGCATAGTATGTTTTGTGCCAACATTAGACAGTAATGAATGTTCTATTCCATCCCCCATGACAGTTGAAAAACATCAAAATATTGAAAAATAAAAACACTAAGAAAACTGACTTTGTCGGTAGTTGTAATTTTGTGTGGCTCTTCTGAGAAAGCAGAGCTTGTGCAACACTGTAGGCACAAATGTCAATAATGTATATGTAGGTGTAAAGGAATGAACAGTTTCTTTTTTCACTTTTTTAGTTTTCTGCTAGATAATAAGCTTAAAAGTGGCTTAAATTTTTTTTAACTTTCTAGATAACATTTTACTAGACATTAGATCAAATGATAATGTTTTTCCCTCCTTTGAAGTGATGTTATTTAAATTTGTCACTGAAGAAAAACCTGAAAAAATGCTAGTTATGGCTAGTACATGAATGAGGGCTATTCGGGTGTCATAGTTAGCAGCTGTGAAATGAGAATTTGAATTAAAAAAAACCTAATCTGAAACAAATCTTATCCTTTGATGATGTGCATTGTGTTGTTATCTTTAAGAACTGCATACATGTTGCAGTCCAAATTTTCTTCCTAAATTAAACCCCAGACTGCCTCCATGCACAGCTTTGCTTAGAATGTTATCACAAGGTGTATAGTTTAGGTATCTAGGATGTCTATTTCAGATCGTTTCAATAATTTTCTCTGACTAGAAATGTCATTTCATTTAAATGTAATTTTCATTTAAATGAAAAAGTCTATTAGCTGAAAAAAACCAGCTTGATCTCTTAATTTCCATTTCAATTTCATAACAACTTCCAAAGTTTGTAAGTTATTATTTCAATGGTTTTGTTCAATTTAGCTAGTGACACTTTCTTGAATATTGCATTGCTTTACAATGTGGAGTTTTATATAGTACGTGCACTGTGTATTGGAAAAGGAACAAGGTTACTCACCTGACATAGCCAAGCTGGAACCTGTTTCTCTAGATATTAGTGTAAGACCTTTTGATTTATTTTTTTTTTTAATATATTTTGTAATTCTCAAGTATTGTGTCTTATAATAACCTGAATATATGTTCCTATAGATTATGTTAGGGTTAACTTGTGTGTTCATTATAACTTCAAATACCATTTTCTCCCGTGTAGTGAGGTGGTCTCTAGCTTTAGCGGATGCTTTAATAATTTTAAAGCAGCAACGTAAAATGAGAGATTTTTTTTTTAATTTGAGGATTACCTGGCTGAGGGAAACAATTATGAACCCTTGGGAGTAAACAAAACAAAGTTATTTTCAATTTCTCTCTCTCTCTTTTTTTTTTTTTAAATTCTGTGGTTGATTTGCCAGTTAATAAAATCTTACTTTTTAAAAATAGACTTTTGACTTTTTGCTACTTTAAACAAACGCTAAATCTTGAAGAATTTAAGGATCTTTTTCATGATACCTATTTCTTGTTACAGTTTTCAGAATTTCCAGATCCCATGTTGTGTTCAGATTATGTGCAGTTACTGAATTCCCCACCTTGTTGTGAGCAAAAATGCAGCACTGTATCATGGGAGGAGCTGAAATCCATGGATTTACCGTCTTTTGAACCTGCATTCTTGGTCCTCTGCCGAGTCCTGCTCAATGTTATCCATGAATGTCTCAAGCTAAGGTTGGAACAAAGACCTGCTGGGGAACCATCTCTTTTGAGTATTAAACAGGTTCGCTTCAACTGTTTCTGGTGTTGTTTTTTTCTTTTATATTTCCTATTTGAAATTACTTTTTCATTTCATTATGATAAGGTTGTTGGTTTAAGGAGGATTAGTTTTAAGAAATGACAGTGTGTAATTACGTAATGACTTTCATAAGTAGTCTCATATTTCATATGGAGATCTGTTTTTTGCATAGTAAACAACTGGTCATATATACCTCTCTGATTTAGACTTCCAGGAGTCAAAGCTGGTGATTAAAGAATTATGAGCCAGTGAAGGTAAACAGTATTTGTTCCATTTGCATTATAAGCTATATAACCTTGTCCAGCACATCTTCCTCCATTTGGGTTTCTTAGGCAGCATAACCAGATTTAAGGGTCTGTATATTTAATTTTTCTTCTATGTGGTCCTTCCCCCCCCCCCCCCCC
>Ga0065711_1045622_pt1 | contig 13350 bp, 7 predicted proteins | sample Hoacrofraction12_FD_59098 | JGI IMG/M metagenome (GOLD analysis project Ga0065711, IMG submission 59098) | Hoatzin crop microbial communities from Cojedes, Venezuela - Epithelial fraction 12 v2 (version 2) | ecosystem: Host-associated > Birds > Digestive system > Esophagus > Crop | place...
TAGTAACTGTGTCTCTTCGGTGCACACGTTTGGAGGAGAGATCCCCCGTGTGCCCGGCGCCGTATTAAAGAATACCTGCTTAATAGTCTGCCGACTATTGAGTCTTCAATTTCGGCTTTTCACGGCATCACTGAGCATTTCCAAAATTTACAATAGCAGCATCCCACTTACACCAGTCATAGCAGCGCTGACAGACTGTCTTCTAGACTACCTAGATCTTATCCTTGGACCACATTATGTAAAAGTTTCACACACATCATCATAATCAAATATCCACAATAAAAAAAAGCAATGTTTTTGTTACTGTTTATATGTTATTAATGGTCCTGTTTTTCAATGCTCTCTTCCTCCAGCTTTCCCAGTAAGACCCATTGCACCACCTACTTTTCATTGTACAACTTTCATTTCAGAACTCTGTTTTCATCAAAATACAATTTTATTTACAATCATGAAGGAGCACTCAATTTAGACCAAAACATCTTTTATTCCTTCCCCCTCCCCCCCTTCCCAAGAAATTTCCCCTCAGTGCAATGGGATAACTCCAAAATGCCTGAAGTTTCCCTTTCTAGGCACAGATGTGAACAGATTTAGAAGTTAAAATATTCTGCAGGAATCACTACTACGTGCAGGAATCACTACTATGCAGTACTAAATCCCACTACTGTACATGTCAGCAGAAACAGCCAGGAAGCCGCCTGAACCGAAAATTCTCTGTTTCCTAGATTAAGCCTCTATATACTTCGCTAACTGATTCCAAGAGTGAAAAAACCCTAATAATCCCCCAAACAATACAACAATTTAAAACTCACTTGTTTGTATCCAAATCAAATAGATAACGTACTGTTCAACTTTCAGTTGTCTTCATTTAAGTGTGTTCTAAAAATCTGTCTGTGACAAAAGTTATACAGCCTTTTGATAGGGCTGTTTTACTTGGAAAAGAAAACTCGCATGTGAATCAAAACAACAGAATCACAGCACTAATCATCGCACAACAAAGTCACCTGGGACACATAAGTATTTGAGTCACCCATCACAGATTCATATGTTGAAGACAAACAATAGAAGAATAGATACCGTATCTTCATGATAGCAACAATGCTTTCTACCTGTGTGCTTCTTGACAAATATTTAGGTTGAAAAAATTGCCTTCAAAATTTTTTGCGCTAGCACACATGCAATATCATTTGCGTATTATTGCTAAAATACTACATCTCAAACAAACTGGGCAAACTGCTGTTGGTGTTTGTATCCTCAGTTGACATATCATTCATAGCACCCTACTTTAGAATATAAAAGCTGATGATGTTATATGCCTATATCAAAAACTAATTGTAATGGCAATAAATCATGCATTAAGTTGACATACAGGAAGGATTCTGGCTGTATCACACGAGGAATTTTCCATTTGGCCTTCTGTCTCCACTTTCAGCTTCCTTTGGCATTATATCTAAATTCCCCATTATTCTTCTCTCTTTAGTAGAGCAGATTAAATTAAGCCCTTCTCAAAGCACTAAGATGACAGCATTCAACTTTTTTCATTTTATACACAATCCATACACTAGATAGACTATCTCCAAGCTTCTGCCTATGCATTATGAGATCTGGTTTATAATATGACTGTTCTTTGAAATGGCTAGGGCACAGCTGTATTTCTGGTAGTACAGAAATGCAGTCCCCTCAAACGAAGGTCAACTGCCAAGGTCTCCTTCATACAGGCTGGGGCCATTCTATTCAAATATGAAGAGTGGATAAGGGCCGTACAAAAACTCTACAAATTTTAGGATCTTTCTATTATGCTATGACTTTTATACACTCTTCATCCATCACTGCAGAAAAAATAAACCCCTGACTAAATGAGCAGACTCAAAAGTGTATTTTAAATCAGGTTTTAAGAGCTTTCAGATGGGTGCCTCTCACTCTCTACATACACACACAAATTCATCTTTAAGAACTTCCCACTGTGAATAAACTTCTAAGATGACAGACTGTGCCAGTCAGCACAGACACAGGTGAGGTTCACTGCCATATTATTGCTGCTACTCACATGTTAGCAACATCAGTCATCCGCAATGATCCTGAGGATTTCACAGTTTATCTGAAGGAAATCTGCCTTAAGCAGCAAGACCTCTTCAGCTCTCCTTCAGCCCTCACATCTGTCCTGCTACGTCAAATAGTTGTTTCACCTTTGAAAAGTCTGCTGTCAGTGATAAAAAATAAACAACATTCTTTTTTCTACAGCAATCTGTTGCAAAGTAAGATCGCCTCACTGGAAAACGCTGAGCACTTAGGTGGCAGGAAACAAAAATGAGTAAGCCACTAAGAGCAGACAATGTTTTTACAGAGAGTTAGGCTTCCAATGCCAAGAATGATCTCGTCAAGATTCCTCTGTTAGGACACCCTGGAACTTTCTGTACGTGCTTAGGAGGGCTTCACTGGTCACAAACAGATTTGATTTCATAAAGACTCATCCAGTAACATCCTTGTCTTAAGCTGGTGGTGCTCTACTTTTATGAGGAACACCAAAACAAAACAGCAGCCTCACCTTTTGAGAAAGGGCAGAACAGTAATTGTATGTGTAGCTCAGCAGGCTGGCAATAAGCACAGAAACCTCTCACTTTTGTATTTCTTCCTGTTCTACTGAAAAGACATTTTGAAAATGTAAGAAAAACCAACTATTCAAGAGCTAATACCAGCCTACATATTTCTTCCTCATTTTGCAGCTTCTACATCGTCATACTCCTGGGTAAATGAATGGATGCCTACTTTGAAGGAAGAGCAAAAACCCTTATCTTCTCCAACAGACACTTTTGTCACTGACTAGTGCCTAGTTTGAAGAAAAACACCTGAAAATTAGATAAAAATAATGACAAAGCACTACCAATATGAAAGCTGTTCTAAAAAACCCCAACTTATTATTGCCACCAGATCCCAATCAACTGGGACCACATATTCCAGGTAGCGCATTTTCCATTCGAGACGACAGAGGTGCCTTAGATTTAGCAATTTCATTAGCTCAGGGCAGCGTCACAGAAACACAGCTACTTTGCTTCCCAGGCCAGCAGGGCTTCAGAAACAGCACTGCCACACAGCATGGGGCTGCTATTTATAAATCTTGCAAGCATATCATGTATGCCGCAGCATTGTTTCAAGAACAAGCAAGCAATTCTACACAGAGTCATCAGAGCTTATTAGCTTCCAGCCACACGGGACCTGCACCGACTCCACCAGACCATTCAGAGAAGGCTGATGCATCTATTCCCTAATGGTCGACATTCCACAAGGCTTATTAGCTTGTGTGCATTATCATGTGAATACACAGATTCAGTTTTAATCTGGCATTGGTCCCGGCCAACCTGCTCGTGAGAGAAGTACAGAAATTCAAGAGACCTGCTCTAACTTCCCCTGCTGCATCCAGAACTTCCCACGTTACTGACATATCTCCTTGCCCATTCCCTTCCCCCAGCGCACCGCAGATAAGTGAAAGTTAATTACACATAACAAAAAGGTCTCTTCTTGTCATGAGGCAAACCCAGCATAAAAGTACAGATACTGGTGCACAGCTCCAGACAGCACTGTGTAGCATCAACTGTAAAAAAAAAAAAAAAAAAGAAAAAAAGGAAAAAAGAAAAAAAGAAAAAGGCAAAAAATATTTCTTCACTGCAAGGAAATCTTTTCCATACGAGATGACCTAGATTCTCAAAAAAATGAATTCCCTTTTTGTATTGTATCCAGGCCTCATTAAATTAAGAAGGAATTCTTATTTTATTACTTTGCTTGATTATCTAGAAATGCAATGGAAGTAGAAAATGACTGCTGTCTCTTCTGCATTATTACGCTTCTTACTAATATTAATGGAATTACAGGGCTTTTTTTTTTTGGCAAAATAAGTAACTTGAAGGAAAGCATTAGGACAGAGATCCAAAGGTGCGGGGGAACAGAAGTCAGGTCTGGTCTCCCAAAAGTCCTCCCTTTTCTTCTGCAATGGAAACCGTAACACTCACACGTGAGTAAACCACAAATGTACCTTAGCCAAAATTACAGAAAAAGCATTTGCCGAAGTCTGAATGCTTAGTTACCAAATCCTTGCGGAGAAGACTTCAGAAAATGTGCAATCCATCATCCAAGGTCATGAGATTTGTGGAGTTTTTAAGAGGACAACAGTTTTTTGTGTGTCTTTAAGAGGTTTTTTGTTTTTTAGATGACAGATGGTCCCTATAAATTTACTCTACTTCGGTAAAACGGATCAGCAACAGAAAGCTTTGCAGATGCTGATTAAGAGTTACAAGAATATATCTCTCTATTACAGAAAAATATAATCTTTAGTTTTAGGCCAAATTTTATGAATTCAGCATTATTACATTAAATATATCCAGGGTTTTAATTTCTGTAAAACACATACCTCCCTACAGTGTGCATTAACGATTCTTAATATTACATCTTGAGACGGACAAGAAGCAAAAGAGCTGTCTCTGATTAATTCTTCTGTTAGAAGCCACTAAATTACAGAAAGTATAAACCACAGAATTTAAGTTTGAAGCAGAGTTTAGGATAGCAGAAAAGAATTTTAAAATCTCTAGTTCTGAACCAATATTCTCTGTCATTTAACATAATCCAAACCGAGCTCTAAGGATTTCCTCTAAATCGTGTATTTGAAGACCAAGAGTCCTGGTGACTCCAACTCTACATTAGTAATTTACGTGAAAAATAATCCTCGGGCTCATGAATTAATCTAGAATCTGATACAGATTAGATAAGGAATTATGAACACAGGTATTCAGACAAAAAGCATGATTTCCACAGCATAGTTCCCTTTTCCTTGGGTGTTGCTAAAGGGATGCTAATGATTTAAGTTTAATGTGATTTTCAAAAGTGGAAAGTCTGCAGGACAGACTGGCAAACTAGGGGTGTGCAAAGTCATTTTGTACGGTAACTGGATTTTTTGTTCATCAGAAGCATATACAAATGAACATTTACTTCCAAAGGATTTCTGCCACAAAACAGAATTGCTTTTGAAATAACTGGAAATCCGTTCAGTGATGGCAAGCACACTACAGGAGGAAACTCCGCACATATTAAAATCAGCTTTTCATTAATGTACACTGACTGGAAACTACTTCATGTTGACGGAATCATTAACATGGAACAACATTAGGAAAAAACAGATACATGAAACCAGTTGGCCAAGCTGCAGTAGTTCTGTCAAACTAGGTGATGTGCAGGGTGTTCGCATGAATCTTCATTCCCCCAGCCTGACAACGGGCGGGCAGCTGGGAACTGCTCTTACTCAAGGACGACTTCTCCATTTTCTGATCCAGGTTTTCTGTTGGATATGAACAAATATTGCTTAAACTTACTACAAGGAGAACTCTTGGATCACTGGAGAAAGGATTTTGCCACAGATTTTGTTGTTTTTCCTAGTTTAAGCATCTGTGCTTGAAGGAAAGGCTTTAGGCATTTAAGACACTTGCTAAACCTTTGCAGTATCTGTTGTAAACACTGCATGTCCCACAGAATTAGCTGCAAATGAGGATACCTACAGGAATTAATGTACTAGAGCTACTGAGGACACGTGACAGATGGGAAGAGTCAATATAGGTCTCAAACCCACGACACGTGAATTCCTGACAGCTCTGAAAGTCCAGCTCTTGAATTTCACACTATTTAACATCAACTAAGCATTTGCATCACCAATTTCAAAGCCAGGAATTTTTGAGGCTGACAAAACGCCTCCATATTCAAGTACAAACCATATACATAGAGGAAAAAAATGTAGTGAGCAGGTGAACAGTTGGAGCTGCTAATCTCTTAATCAGTCTCACAAAAAAAGAAACCAAACAAACAGAAACTATGTAGCTCATGCAACAGTTGAAGGGGGAGTGCTGGGCAAGAGGTCTGCATCCCGGTGATGAACCTGATGGGCCAAGACTCTTCAAGGGATTGGGAGAGAAGTGCTGGAGGCCTCAAGAGCCTGAAGATGGCCTAAGGGAAAAAGGCCTTTCTGTGCTTGTCGCAGGCAGGCAGGAATCAGGCAGAGGGAAGGGGCTCGACAGGTGGTAGCAACTGGAATAACGCAATTTTCTTCTTAGGCAGAAGAGCTGGTAGCCTATCAACTCCCACAGGATGCCATCTTCCTGCTAAGAGATTTGGTACATAGTATCAGTTCTTCCCCCAAGTCTTGCTTTCTGTCAGCATTTAAGTTTTCATTTCAAATTCTCAGGCTGGGGGTGTGGGGGTGGGTGTTAGGGCGAAGTCATAAGGGAATGGGAAAAACAGAAGTCTATTTTCCACAGTTGTTCTCTCAACTGTGTGAGAACCTTTGGTACTTCTGCTGCTTGGCCTTCTCTCCCCTGCTGTGCTGAATCAAAGCTTCATAAAGCCCCTGCTCATCTCAGAATGCAAAAGGAACACTTGTGACAGGCAGAAAATGTTACTGCTGGCACTGGACTGCCAGTTCATCAGGGGAGAACTGCACAACCAAAAATACTGCATAGTACAAATGAAATTATGTTGTCCATCCCCTGGAAGAAAGAAAAAAGCTGCATTTAGTACTTGAGATCAGCAATGATTGGATGCAAAGCCTGGGGGAAGACATGGAAAAAAATCAGAACACAGAAAACAAAGATGTGATAAAGGAAACACCACATTACTGAGGAAAGAAATATGTCTGGACAGTAGTCCAATACACAAAACTTGCATAACACAAAACCAAAACAGAAATAAAAGTAGACCGAAACCATTTTATATTTTGGCTTTTCAAGTGAATTTTGAAGTGGTCCAAACCTGTGTTCCTCACAAGAAGCTGTGACAAGACAATGGACTGAATTCCAGTTGGATGCCTAGAACATCAGTTTACTTCATAAAAAAAATACCAGCTTTAGAATTATGAAGCGTCCCCTTGAAATGTTTCCTAAAGCAGATGGAATAAGAAGCATCGTCCTGACTTAGTCTTTTCTCTCTCTCACAACTTTGCAAAGTTAGGGGTTGTGCTTATATTCCTTATTGAATGATCTAACAATTACCAGCTACTCATTGGCAAGTAAAAATATGCATGTTTCAGAATAACTGGAAACCTTTTCTAGTTTTATCACCATTTCAGACTAATCTACATTGCTGCATTTCTGTTTTAAACATCAGGCATTCAAAGATTGATGAAATCACGTTTGTGGCTTGGGTGTGATTAGAATAGACTGCAAAATCTTGACCATTTATAAAAAAAATGCAGGCAGTGTAAGCTGGGTGTCTGAACTAGCTAAGTAACGGTGAAAATCTGCTACGGAAAATACGGCAGGCAATAGTGACACTTGTGGTCATTTCTAGATTGCTATTTTTCATTCCCTTACCAACATGCTTGTGGTGTTAAGGAGCATGCTGGGATCACAAAGTAGCCAAGCAAATTACAAATATTCTACAACCCTGTCCTGTCCACTCTAAATGACTTATGGAAGAAGTATTCTTTCTGAAGCAGAACAGAATGACCACTGGCCATATACATAATAATTCATAACACAGAAAAGTAAAACTAAGCATTTATGACATTCTGTATTAACACATTTCCAGAATAAAGTTTAAAAGCAAAAATAACCAACCTTGAAAACATTGCCATTTATCATTTTGAACAGTCACTTCAAAGGTTCTCAACACATTACAGCTGAAATAATACTACATTCTGCTATGATAAAGTGGAATAAACTTTGCAAAAGTATTCATGGAGTATCCAGAAAGCACGGTCCATAAAGGAACCTTCAGTTGACATGTCAGCTATGATGTATGCATTCAGTTTAACTTCCATGGGACTTGTGGTCACCAGGCAGAAAATTACCAAGCAGTACGCACCTGACTATCGCAACCACTCTACCCTGATTTGAGAAACTTCCATTAATGGTGTCAAGAGAGAATGTTATTTAAAGGCTCAACTTTAGGGTCTGATTTATTTCAAAACCAGTTAGACAAGGTTCTACTGATACCTTCTAAAAATGACATGTAGGAAGGTTCAGTGTTTTGAAGCAAGTATTTCAAACTTACACACCTTTGTTATGCATAGGTACATTTTGCGTAGTTCACAGTTGCCACATGCACAGGTTATTCCAAGCAGACGTCTCTTCTGACTCCTTGTATCTGCTTCTAGCCTTGCAGAACTCACTGAACAGTCAAGCTTTCACCGGCCACAGTAACTCTGTGGTGTTCCTTACACACGCTGCACATCTTCACATCAGAGGAATTCCTTCTCAGTCTTAACAGATAGCATTTCAAACATTAACATTGCAGCTTCTAATTCAAGACATAACCATGGTAACACTACAGAACATACTACTCCCTGGATCAAGAACAAGCAGTCCACTGACCCTTCGTGGTGAGATTTAGCCGAAATTAGGCTCATTCCAACCTTCAGCCCCAGCAAGATTACTCAAACCTTCAGGTCATATTTCCAGCACAAAGCAAGCTCTGCCCTCCAGAAACATACAGGATCATACAAAAGTAGTAAATAAAAAAGTGCTATAAGAAAAAAAGAATTTCTTCCTGAAACTTTGACTCTCTAAAACTACATCAGTCACACCCAGACAGAAAGCAGTGAAAAAGCCAAATCTTCTCCTTACTTTTCTGTAAGATGGGCAAAGACCTGCTCCTCCTTTAAGAGCGAAGAAGGAGTGAGCAAAAGAAACTGTTCATTAAGATTTAAGAATTCACGATCCAGTTCGTACATGTGGCAAGGTGACAAATGTTACACGTATCAACAGGCAACAGCTCTGCCTGAACTTTACAAGCTATGCACAAGTGATACGGTCATATAGTTAAAAGCCAAAGCTGATGTCTGTTCCCTTCTAAATATACTTTAAAACAGATTCTATTTAGAAAAAACTGGCCCTCAGGATTTTTGTACCTTTAATATTTACTAGTGAGCACTTACAGAAAAATAAAACCAGCTCTGCCCACCCCAATACGTAAACATACTACACATAACTCACAAACCTTCAGAGACACACTTCAAATATAGTGAAGCAATAGTAAATAAATTAAGTGGAAACACTATGGGTTTTAATAACGACTCTGTTGAGATTAAGACTTGCTTCCTGAATACAATGCTATGTGTCTTCTCTGAAAATTCAAAAATCAGAGGCAGATATACTTGCTGGTATTTGACAAAACATTACTCGGTTCTACGTAAATCAACACGGGTAAACTAACTACATGAGTATCTCACTTGATTTCCTACTCATAGCTCAGAATGCAGCACACTGACAACACGCCTAGCCAAAATCTGTCTCACATTTGTATACATACCGCAACAGATTATAAAAGTTCTGTATACTACATAGGGTAAGAATAAGAAAGCTTTGTGTGTTTAAGTGGAAAATTCAGTAGACTGAGCACACACGCAACCTTTCAAAGCACTGATTCTCAATTATTCATAAACATCCCAGAACAGCAAGTGGTGCTGGACACAGGTGTCTCCTCTCTTGCTCTGCCGCCCCGCTGACCCCCCTCCATTTTTTAACTACAAAATTTTTAGAATGGAGGATATACAAGTCTTTACTGATAGGCACGTTATATTTATAATTAATATTTAGGGAATATGCTCATGCTTGTAAAATGTCCTCAAATAGGACCATAGGAGTTGTGGGAATTGCCATTGGGATAGGAAATGCATACATTAAAAACAAGACTAGATTAACAGAGAAAGTTCGTGTACGTAAGCAATTTAGTTAGGAGGACATAAAACTGATTAAGTTTCCAGTAAATTATCAGAATATGTGTCTAGAACAGTAAAACACACTGACTGCCTGGGGAAGCCTTATTTGCCAGTAAATGACATACCCACCCCCAATCCTACTAATCAGAGACAGCATATGATACAGCAATTATATTTTCTTAAACCTTTGGCTAAAAAAAACTCCAAACAGTCTAAAGAGCTAGTCATTAACTTTTCAAAATAGAGGGGACAAACACAGTGACTAATAAATACTTGGGTAAGTATGCTGGTAGTTTTCTATTTTCTGAGCTATCTATTGTGATATTTTATTTATAACACATAGTAAATATAGTCAGATGCTTCAGCATTGAAGGGTCAGTCATTGAAAGGACAGAAATGAAATGAACACAAGTTTCATTAGGACCGGAAAGACAAATTCTATAATACAGGTATGTCTGTAACAGACAAAAGACATTTTAGATTCATCAATAATTGAAATCAAGTGCCCCCAATCCTGCAATACCAGACTTTAACCTTTACCAAGGAAGAAAGCCATTAACAGCAGAAAGGGAGCTTAACAGCATGTGCTTATACATTAGTGTTGACCAGCTTAATTGACTAACCCTAAGATCACAAAAAGCAGCTTTTATAGAGTAAGCATGTGTAAAGGGAGTACACGCAAAGAAATTCATTTTTTATTTGGTACGAAGGCACAAATGATTTATGCTCGAAGAGAGCCAAATGGGTTAAATCAAGCTTTGGTATTTAAATGCTTATAATTCCTTTGCACTGCAGAACAGCTTTTGGAATACGGGAATAGAACATCTAGCATTAAAAATCCCCTAGAGAATCATAAGTTACAGTGTTGAGGAAAAGTGAAAACAATCTGAAAACCCCTTCAATCATTCATTTAATAATCACACAATTTTTATACTATTCACCTATCACTGTGCTTGAACTGAGTATGTCTCATTTATCAAATAGGAGCAAGAGCCTACAAAGCTTTCTGGCTGCTTTTGGATTTAGTCAAAATGAATGCAAACAATCACGTGGGATTCAGCCAAGCAATGACGTTAAATTCTGCTCTGTCAGAAGACAGCATCTGTCAAAGCCCACATTTAAACTGCTGCCTGCCGGTGCAGCAGCTGAAGAGCTACGGAATGGATTTTATAGACCAGAATCCCCGGTTAAAACAGCTCAGACCCATTTCTATTACTGCCTAGCAACAATGAAGGAAGGAACGGAGGGAAATCCTATTACCGAAGGCAACTGAACCACTACGGGCTAGCACTCCCTGCTAGCAATACCATTAGAAATATGGATACTGAGGAGAAGAGAACACAGCGCTGCATTGTCCGACCAGGGAAACACCAGCTGTAAAAGCTCCACTACATCGGCTGCGCACGCCAGACCGCCCCGATCAGAACAGAAACAAAAACTGTCCTTTTGTTTGAAGGATGAACAAAAAGCTCCAAGACAAGGACAACACTTCTGAGCAAGGAAGGTAACGCAGCAACGAGCAGACAGATGGACAGATCGAATACTGTGAAAAGCAATCGCAGGCAGCAGACTGTTGGGAGATGTGCGCATGTTCGATAGCATCTTTTTTGCTGAAGTGATGGCGTGCCAAAACTATTTTCTGTGGGTATAATCCTCGCACCATAAATGGCCTGACCAAGGAAGGTATGTCAAATCCTCGTGCGTGATATTCATTCGATTGTCTGTTACCTTTTCAGCCATTACAAATTATGATCGTTCCTAATTTGCAGAGCCCCGAGATAACACGTCTCGGAAGAGGGAGAAAGAATTCTAGCAGGTTTTCCTCTCACCCAGCACAATGTCACCACCTTACACTTACTAAATGCATTGCTTACAGTCTGCACAAGGTTGGTGTGGCTAGAGGGGATGGATTAAAGGGATAATGCTGCTACTGTAATGATTGCTTTTAACTGAGAAATCAAAAATTCAAACCCCTGCAATATAGAAAAAAACATTAGAAATCCTCTCAAACTAGGTCAGAATTAATCGTTATCTGAATTAATCTTTAAGCACTGGTAAAATGGCCATGATGTGACACACTGAGAGCACTGAACCATCAAAATAGACCACGCAGTCAAATTACATTATCTTAAAAGTACCTTCAGAGCTTTTTACACTTGCTTTTTCTCCCCTGAAACACGAGCACAATGTCATCAGGCTAGCATCAGCCGAGCATAAACTGGCAGCGTGCAAGAGACTGGACATGATTTAAACCATCAGCAGTGCAATCAGGCACCACATTTTACAAGTAACATCAGGCTCTCCTGACATGCCAAAAGGAAATCTTCAAACACTATGCACTCAAAATGGTGAGCACGTAACTTCTCTCATGCCATCATTACAATTTCTGTTTAATAGGAAAACACTCGACTGTTTGAGTGTAAAATGACATTCCATCTAATTGCCATTCATTTCTATTTATTGTCAAAATTTAAATACTTCATGATTCGTGGCAAACAAACAAGTTGAATATTTGCAATACAAATTTAACACCTAGATCTACAGCAATTTAAAACGCCACAGAAAGAAAGTGCTTATCTGCAGAATCTACCAATAAATCATTAAATGTCAATATAAATGTGCTTTGTTTGCGCAAGGCAATGCTAACATGCAATAAAACAACTGCAGCTGGAAAGGGTTCACGTACCTAAGGATGCAGCATACAAGTCATTGGTTTCAGATCACTTTTAAGACATTTCGAAGGTAAAGTCACTTGCCAGAACTTCTAAACCAAAACATTCTGTCCTCAGGCAATACTCCTGGAGTAGCACGCCTTGCTAGCGGTGTGACTTTCGCAGCTGACATTTAAAAACCTGCGCATCAAACCCCATCCCAAGCACTGTTTCGTGCAAAAGATTAATGCAGTTTGAAAGTGAACTCAGGCACATTATGAGAGGCCTAATACACAGCTGCTGCTGCTGCTGGTTATCAGAATACCGTCTCAAGCTGCACAGTCAAGTGCCAAAAATGAAGCAGAACTATTAAAAATCATATCTTCAAAATGCAGATTTGCAGGCAGCGACACACTTTCCGAGGACAAGGTGAGTGTATGGAGATCTTTTGCTACACTTCGGCTTTTCTACCTACTGCCAATGGCTGGTACCTGTTCATAAACCTTCTGTGAAGTGAAATATTAAATATTTGGGAAAACGTAGTAACACTTTAATTAAAAAGTGAGAAAAAAAAATTTAGATACGATTTGATGGTGGTTTTAATATGTATTGATAGCTGCTTACATTATTTTTAAACAATGTATCCTAGCATGTAGTATTTTTTAAAGGAGCACTTGCTATTGCTGTATTTCAAATGCTTAAAACCCACTGTATATTTTCAAATGGTTTACAGCTGCGTTACAAAGAAAATGAGACACAAAGTTGTTTTTTTTTTCAGTCAGTAGTTTTATGAAGCTGAGAAATAGATGGGGGTCCTTCCCCTATCCAAACAATGCCTTTTTAAAGGGCAAGCACAGACTGAAGATTTTCTAGGAAGCTCCCACCTTGAAAAATCAAGGAAATATGTGAGAAATTACTCTCTTTAAATTTCTTATGATTCTAGTTCTGTCCCTCACTGTAAAACTTAGTTTTATGTGCAAAAAAAAAAAAAAAAAAAAAAAAAAAGGGGGG